>FUFK010037962.1_pt1 | contig 91524 bp, 91 predicted proteins | sample 1021851 | NCBI WGS metagenome assembly FUFK01 (sample SAMEA51879418, study PRJEB19060) | metagenome
TATATTCCTATAAATATAAAACTAGCCATGAGGCTAGTTTTATATTGATGATTTTTTAGTCAATAAAAATTGTATGCTCTTTTCCTGATTCAGATACTCTAATTACAAGTAAATCTGAGCATGAATCTTCTAATTCAGGCGCATCTGACTCTCCACCATGAACCCAATCAGATCTTTCAAACCAATATTCATTATCTTTGTAAGTTTTCCACTCTCCAGATGATTTAGATTGAGAAAGACCCTCCAAAACATATACTAATGTGCCTGCAGCAGGATGAAAATGTTTAGGTACAGTACCTTGATCACATGTTTTCCTTCTTTCAATATGCATTTCCATTCCATTGTCCATACTAAAAACTTCAGTAGAAACTAAGCCAGGAAAGGATTGTTCAACTGACTNATCAGCAAATAAGTTAACTGATAAGAAAGTGATTAGAAATAAATTAAATATTTTTTTCATATTATTCTCCAGTATAAAATTTAACAAATTGAACCATTTCACTGCTAACGTTACTAATCATATCTAATGTATCAGCTGTATAGTCTTTATAAGACTTTGTGGTTCTTATTTTTGCTATAGAATCATTTAGCTCACTTACTGAATTAGCTCCAATATATACCATATGATTTGCGTATCTATTTCCATATGCAACTGCATTTAATCCAAAAGATCCAGAAGTGTTATCTACTTGATCAGACATCATGGATTTCCATGCTTTAACATATTCAGCCTCTTTACCTCTTGCAACTTGAAAATTAAATTTTGCAAATGAAGTATTTGTCTGCCATGTACGTCCAGAAAGGACATTTTGAGTTACCCAATTCCATGACTTTGATACATCTGTAGTTTTTGATATTTTTACAAGCATATCAGCTGATTCTTTACATGAAGAAAAAATAGCTCTTCCCTTTTCCATTAAATCCCAATTTTCATAAGAAACTAAAATAAAATGAGTTGATGATCCTGAGCCTCTTAAAGCCCATAAACTTACATTAACTTTTGATTCATCTCTCCATTTATTACCGCATTCAGATTTATCAAACTCATCAAGAGCCATCATAAAGTTAATTGGATCAGTGACTGTTACATAGTTAAATTCTCCAACAGTACCATCAGACTCTATTTTTACATTATGATCATCAGCAATAAGATTAAAAGATAAAATTAATGAAAGTGAAATAATATTTTTTATAAACATTGTTTATATCCTCCTCTAATAAATATCATAGATTTTTTTTTCAGAAGCTTCCAGAAATATACCTCTAATTTATATATATATTTTTTTTTATCTATATAACTAAATTTAAATATTTATATTATTATAGATATTCAATCATTAAGGGAGAATTAATTATGACTGAATATCAAATATTTAACATGATGTATGTTGGATTTATAAGCAACTCTATGTACTTTGTTGGTATGGTTTTATTAACTTGGTTAGGTTTTAGAATGGCTAATAATATCTATAACAGCCCTGACGCAAACATGGCTGCAAAAGTTTTTACTTCTGCATATTGTGTTCTTGTTGGAATCATGTTTTTCTATACTCAGCAGATAGGAGCGGCCATATTAGAAACTGCAGCTACTTCATTGGCTGCTATAGATGCGCCTTCAGCAGAGAGAATGGCAACATATCCTAATTCACCATTATCTATAGGTGGACCTGTTCAAACTTTGTTTGTTCTTCTTGTTGTTGTATTTCAATTAGCTATTACTTGGCAAAAAAAGTAAATATTTAAATATAGGGGCTCTTTAGGGCCCCATTTTTATGATCAAAGGTAAATTAACTAGTCAATTATTATGCGTATTAATTTACGTGTTATCTTTTTATATTTCTTATTTAACAACACCCCAATCAATTGAGAGTGTTTGGCTTAAAATTTTAATATGGCATCTTTATGCAACATTATTTATATACATAGGAAGTGTAATTCTAAATAACTCAAGTTTGTATGATCCTTTTTGGTCAGTAGCACCAGTGCCAATAGTAATTTATTTAGCTATNGAATCAGATAATTCTATAANGCTAGATTTATTAGTCCTCATTCCGATTGTTTTTTGGGCTGCAAGACTCACTAGAAACTGGGTTATTAGCTGGAGAGGTTTTGATCATGAAGATTTTAGATATATTGATTTAAAGAATACTAATAAACTAAATGCTGAATTTAGAAATTTTTTTGGAATACATTTATTTCCAACCTTAATCGTTAATTTTTGTCTATATCCTCTGTTATTTATATTTTCTAATAATGCAACTGTTACACCCTTATTATATTTTGCATCATTATTCACTTTTATGTCAGTTGTGCTTGAAACTGTTGCAGATGAGCAAATGAGGGATTTTAGAAAAGATCCTTCGAATAAAGGCAAAACAATGAAGTACAAATTATGGAAATATTCTAGACATCCTAATTATCTTGGTGAAATTGGTTTTTGGTTTGGGATTTATTTTATGGGTATTAGTTCTGGTTTGGCTCCGTTGTGGATTATATTATGTCCCCTCTCAATGTTAGCTCTTTTTGTCTTTGCATCATGCCCTATGATGGATAATAGAAGTCTAGAGAATAGATCGGACTATAAGGAATATATGGAAAAAACATCTCAACTCCTTCTATTGCCACCAAAGAGTTAAATTTGAGATAACTTTAATATTATGTAAAATTAAAGAACATGAACGATTCTAATCTTGTCCAAAAATTTATATGGTTTTCAGAGAGAGCTATATTATTAACAATCGCACTAGCCACATTATTTGCATCTGCCTCAGAAATCATTCGAGTAATTACTGTTGGAGAGGTAAATCTGAGTGATTTATTTCTATTATTTATTTATGCTGAGGTACTTGGAATGGTGGCTTCATTTTATGCCAATAATAGAATACCAGTTACATTGCCATTAATTATTGCTATGACTGCACTTACAAGGATGATAATACAAGAGAGTAAAGATCTTAATGCTATTAATATTATTTATGAAGCTACTGGAATTCTAATACTGGCAATATCAGCATATATAATGACTCTTAAGGATAAAATNAGTCTCAAAAAACTTTTATTAAGAGAAAAAATAGATGAATCTGACATTCCGGATTAATTAAATCAACTAAATTTTTAATTCGCTCATTGAATCACAGATTGAATTAAATTCTTTTACAATTTCATCGATTATTTGTTTTACAGGTTTTATTTCATCTATTAATCCAGATGATTGACCAGAAAGTGCTGGAGCTGCCTCCATATCTCCTCCAAAATATAAATCTTTAATATTCATCAAAGCAGTCATATCCATTTCACCTTTCTCATCAATATCTTTAGTTAAGTCTGTTTTAAGAGCCCTAATCACTGGTTTCGATTTTTTATTTAAAATATATGTACCATCAATTCCGGAGTTAATAATTTTATTTTTAAAATTATCATGAACCGGACTTTCTAAACTTGAAACAAATCTAGTTCCCATTTGTATTCCCTCTGCGCCTGCTGCAAATACAGCTGCCATTCCAGCACCATCAGCAATTCCTCCAGCAGCAATAATAGGTAAGTCTAAATTTTGTTTTATTGATTGAATGAGAACTAAAAGACCCACCTCAATTGGACTTTTAAATCCACCACCTTCTGTGCCTTCAACGACCAGACCATCAACACCAGCATTTGCTGCTTTAATTGCGCCATCAAGACTTGGGACAGCATGATATACAGTTATTCCAGCATCTTTTAATGTACCAACATATTTTGTAGGGTCTCCAGCAGAAGTTGTTACAAATCTAACACCTGACTCAACACAAAAATTAACCATTGAATCATCTTTAAGGAATAATAAAGGTAAATTAACTCCAAATGGTTTATCAGTTAGTTCTGACATCATTTGAATTTCTTTTTTACAGTTATCAATTTCACCAGATGATGTTTCTATTATCCCCATTCCGCCTGCTTCACACACTGCTGACGCAAGTTGACTTCTTGCGATCCAACCCATTGGAGCTTGAATAATTGGATACTTAGATCCCATATGAGCAGTAACTCTATTCATTAAGTAATTGTATATATAAATTTATAAAATAGAATTCTTATCCAGAACTTTCTTTTCAACGGTAAATCCTTCGGGATTTCCATTAATAAAATCTATTATTAATTGAGCATATTCAGGTCCTGCTTCTTCTTGTACAAAATGTCCAGGACCNCTTATNACAATTTCTTGNGCGGTAGGTATTCTCTTNAGTAACTCAACTATCTCAGGGTTATTGCCAGTTACAGGATCATTATCTGAATTTGCTATTAANAAAGGTTTATTCCANTTTTCTAGCACTTCTCTATATGCCATTTCATTTTTTCTTAATTCGCTTGGAATTAGATATGGAAAAATTTGTGCTCCAGCTTTATATGAAGCATTTGGATATGGAGCTTCGTAAGCAAGACTTTCTTCATAAGTTACTGACCCAAGAATCTGCATAATTCCACCAACATCAATATTATCTGTATAAGTTGAATATCGAATCCAATTTGTAAAACCATCGCCACCAATAAATTCTTCCCAAGTTGCTGGTCCTTGAAGCCATATCGTAAATTTAAATATTGGCCACAATAAGTAACTTCTCAAGTCATTCATGAAACCTCTTCCAGTTGCAGGTAAACTTGTATTGGTTGCAATAACTCTATCAAATCTATTTGGTTCCTCTGCTAATACTCGAAATCCTACTGGCCCACCCCAATCATGAAAATGTGCAGTTATATTTTTTAAATCAAGCTCTACTATTAATTGAGTCATTTTTTCAACGTGCATTTGATGTGAATAATCATCTGTTGATATGTATTTATCTGATTTACCAAATCCAACCATATCTGGAGCAATAACTCTAAATCCTTCGTTTACAAGGGTTGGTATCATTTTTCTAAATAAATAACTCCATGTAGGTTCTCCATGAAGTAAATAAACAATTTGCCCATCTTTAGGACCTTCATCAATATAATGAATTCTTGTATCACCAATTGTTAAATAATTTGGTGTGAACGGATAATCTTTTAAGTCTTCAAATCGTTTATCGGGTGTTCTTAATACTCCAGGAGAAACTAAATTGAATCTCTCATAATTAATAGATGGTTCAGAGTTTCGAATGTATTGGAATAGCCCAATTGATATAATCAGAACAAAAAATAAAATTGAAAAAACTTTATTCATCACTATTCTCCAGTAATATATTAAAAGATAATATATTGACGTAATATATGTCAAAGGTGTATTAATTATGAAAGTAGAAAACAAAGTTATGCCTAACGAAGCTCAAATAAATGGTTTCTTAGAAAATTCTGAAATTGGACCTATATCAATGGTAAATTTGCTTAAATATAAAGATAAAGCCAAATACGATGATGGTCGTGATACTAATCTGACTGGAGAAGAGGCATATGGTCTTTACGCTACTGAAGTAATAAATTTTGTTGAGAAATATGGTGGTGAATTTATTTTTGCAGGTAAAGTTAGTAGATTAATGTTGGGTGAAGTTGAAGACTTATGGGATGCTGTTGCAATTGCTAAATATCCAAATAGAAAAGCAATGTTAGATATGACAATGGATCCAGGATATCAAAAGATTCATGTTCATAGAGATGCGGGATTAGAGGGTCAGCTTAATATAGAAACAATCTAAAAATATGAAAAAAATATTAATTTTTATAAGTTTTATCGTTTCAATATTTATTATTGGTCTAGTATCAATAAACTCGCATTCGGTTCAAGACAGAATTTTAAATATTGGTATACAAAATATTCTTTTTAGTGCAGAACCTTTTCTAGATAAAGAAGATACATTAAAAGTTGTTATTTGTGGTTCAAGATCCCCTCTTCCTTCTCCTGGACGAGCCGAATCTTGTGTACTTGTAGAAGCTGGTGATGATATTTATATTTTTGATATGGGTAATGGAAGTGTTAATAACCTCACACAGTATCAATTGCCATGGCCAAATGTAAAGGCAGTTTTAATAACACATATGCATTCAGATCATATGGCAGACTTGCCAGATGCACATCTTCAATCTTGGGTTCAAGGGAGGACTGCACCATTAAAAGTTTTTGGACCAGAGGGAATAAATCTTATTACTAAAGGATTTGAGCTAGCATACTCACCGGATTATCAATATAGGAATGAACATCATGGAGATGACATGTTACCAATGAGTGTTGCAGGATTTAATGCGATCCAAATTACGGACAATCAATTAATTCCAAATGATACTCCTGGATTAGAAATATTACCTTTTGTAGTTGATCATTATCCTGTTAATTCTTCATTCGGTTTTAAAGTATCTTATAAGGGAAGAACAGTTGTTATAAGTGGAGACACCATTCATGATGGAAGTGTTCAAAAATATTCTAAGGATGTTGATCTTCTTGTGCATTCGGCTATATCAATAGATATTGTTGAAAGAATGAGAAAACTCGCCCCAATACCCCAAATGGACAAAATACTTCTTGATATACAGGATTATCACACGAGCATAAAGGAAGCAGGTGAAATTGCTAGAGATGCAAATGTAAAACATCTGCTCATTTATCATTCCATACCAACTCCTCGAAATACTTTAATGGAAAGAGTATTTTTTAGACCTATTGAAGGTATATTTGAAGACTATACTCTTTCAGACGATGGAACTAGGGTTATTATGCCTGTAGGTAATAATGAAATTGTTATTGATAAGATAAATTAATGACACTTTTTCCTAATAAATTAAATGAAGATTACAAAGGTTCTAGATTGGCAATATATGGTCTTTATCCTATTTTTGCTTTATATATATTTAGATCACTTGTACATTTCCTTTCAGAAAATGCTGGTCTTGTTGGAATTGCAACAATAAAAGAACTTCCAATTATAGATACTATAGATCCGAATAACTTAGTTTATTTATTTGCATCGCTTTGGGGAGCTACACAGGTATCACTAACATTAGTTNTNTTAATTTTATTTATTAAATATAAAAGCCTNGTACCGTTAATATATATGATATGTCTCTTAGATCATTGCTTTAGATTAATTTCAGGTTCACTTCATCCTTTGACCGANGATTACTATATAAACACACCTCCAGGGGTAATTGGCAACATACCAATATTGATATACTTTATGATAATGTTTTATTTATCATTAAAAAAAGGGAACACATAATATGATTGATTTTTATTTTTCATACAGAAGTCCTTATTCATATTTAATTCTTCCAAGAATGCTTAAACTTAAAAATGAATATAAATTGGATATAAATTTTAAAATCGTTTATCCCATAGCTATAAGAATGCCAGAATGGTTTGATAACAAAAATATATTTTTCTTTATTCCATTCATAAGAGACTTTAAGAAAAAAGCAAAAAAATTAAATATGCCATTAAATATGCCAATAAAACCTGATCCAATCAGACAGAATACATTAACTGGAAAAATATCTGATCATCAACCTTATATATTTGATGTTTGTCATATGGGTCAGTTAATGTGTAATAGAGGNAAAGGAATNGAGTTTGCATANGANTTATCNACCTTNATATGGAGCGTNAANAANTGGAATTCAGATGATANATTAAAAGATCTNCTAGCTGATTTTGGAGAAGATTTAGATGAAGTNAGNGAATCAATAAAATCAAATGAAAAGAGTTTAATTGAAGAAATTGAAATGAATCAATTAGATCAAAAAGAAGCTGGACATCATGGAGTTCCTTTAAATGTATATAAAGGAAAGTATTATTTTGGACAGGACGATCCATTTGAAGAATTGATCAAAGAATTAATAAATGATGGAGTAATTAAAGATTTTTAATGAAGGTACTGAGAACTCCTGATAAGTATTTCACAAATATTAAGGGTTACCCATTCGATCCAATATACACAGATATTTATGCAGATGATGGAACTGAAATAAGAATTCATCATATCGATGAAGGTCCATCTGATGGTCCAATTTTGTTAGCCATGCACGGTCAACCAGTTTGGAGTTATTTATACTCTAAAATGATACCTATCCTTAATGATTCNGGAATAAGAGTAATTGCACCNGATTTAGTNGGATATGGTAAGTCAGATAAACCAGCCTCAAGAAATGATTATAGTTACCAGAATCAAGTTGATTGGATGAATCAATGGTTGGTTAAAAATGATTTAAATNATTTAATATTTTTTGGTCAAGANTGGGGTGGATTAATAGGCCTAAGGATGATTGTTGATAACCCAGATAGATTTACAAAAATATCTATGGGTAATACCGGATTACCCTATATGCCAAATACTCCAAAAGCTGTAATTGATGAAGTGCTCAAATTTAAAAAATCAAAAATAAAGCTTACTCCGCTAAATATGTCAAAAGAAGTAAGGAAGATGGATTCTGGTAAAACACATCCCGCATTAAAATTTATGTATTGGCAAAAATTTTGTTGGGATACAAAAAATCTTCCTGTTGGTTTATTAAATTCAGCAATGATGGAAAAAAAACCAAACAATCAAATTAGAAATCATTATTTCTTTCATAAATTAGGATTATCTAAAATATCACCTTATATGAGTGATTTAATGAAAGCGTATGAGGCCCCTTTCCCATCTCCTAAATATAAAATGGGATGCAGAGCTATGCCAAGTCATGTACCAATAATTCCAGATAAATCTTTAGATGCCCAAAAAAAAGCAAGAGAATTCTATAATAAAACTAATAAACCATTTTTATCGGTTTTTGCTGGCAATGATCCTGTAACTAATGATATGGAAAAGGATGTATTGAAAATGGTACCGAATGCTATAAAAGCTAAAAATATTGGTGGTGGTCATTTTTTTCAATGGACTAAACCAAAAGAATTATCTAAAGTATTAATTGATTTTATAAAGGATTAAAAATGATTGAATTATACACAGCGCCAACTCCAAANGGTCACAAAGTTTCATGNACACTCGAAGCATTGGGNATGGACTATNAAGCAATACTTGTTAATCTTTCTGAGGGTGAACAAAAGAAGCCTGATTTTTTAAAAATTAGTCCTAATGGAAGAATTCCTGCAATTGTGGATACATCAAATAATCTCTCTATTTTTGAATCTGGAGCAATAATGATTTACTTGGCTGATAAAGCAAATAAATTGATTTCAACAAATCCTGAAAAAAGAGCCAAAGTTTTGGAATGGCTCATGTTTCAAATGGGTGGAATTGGCCCAATGATGGGACAGGCGAATGTATTTTTTAGGTATTTTCCTGAAAAAATACAACCTGCTATTGATAGATATCAAAATGAATCAAGAAGGTTGTTTGAAGTACTTGATACACATCTAAAAGATAATGAATGGCTTGCAGATGAATATTCAATTGCTGATATTGCAAATTGGTGTTGGGTAAGAACACATAAATGGTCTGGTGTTTCAACTGATGGATTAGAAAACTTGGAGAGATGGAAAGATGCTATGTATGANCAACCTGGAATGCTTGAAGGTATAAAAGTGCCAATTGAAATTAAAATAGATAAGAATCTTGATGATGAGGAAAAAACAAAAGAATTTATTAAAAATGCGCAAAAAATGGTNAAAAAATAAGGAGTAATAACTATGATAAAACTATACTTAACACCAGGAACAAGAGCTGGTCGAGTTGCGTGGCTTCTCGAAGAGCTTAAAATTGAATATGACTTAGAGGTGCTACCTTTTACAAAAGAAGGCCTAAAATCTCCAGAACACAGATCCAGGCATGCTTTAGGTAGAGTTCCAGTTATAGAGGATGGAGATATTTCAATATTTGAATCTGGTGCCATTATTCAATACATACTTGATAAATATGGTGACGGTAGACTCAAACCTGATATAAATTCTGATGAATATCCATATTATCTTCAATGGTTTCATTTTTGCGAGGGAATGGTGATGCCTCCAATGAATCAAATCGTAGTTCAAACAGTATTGCTACCACCTGATAGAAGAGACGAAACAGTTTTAAATCAAGCTAAAAATTTACTTTCAAAATCATTATCTCCAGTAAATGATTTTTTAGATGGAAAAGATTACTTGATTGGAGAATTTTCAGCAGCTGATTGTATGTTAGGGCATTCTTGTTATATGGCAAACAGATTGGGTTGTGTAAGTGATGAAATGGCTAATGTTAAAAAATATGTTTCTAATATCGAAGCTAGAGAAGCATTTCAAAAAGCAATTAAACTTGGTGATGAGGCTGGAAATCCAATAGGATAGAATCTAATGACAGATCCTATAAAAGTATTCGGAAGTGTAGGATCTCCGTATACACAAAAAATGTTATCTCTTCTGAGATATAGAAATATTCCATATTCAGTTTCATGGGGAGATGTNGTTCAGAATTTATCCTTTCTAAATATTGAACCTCCCAAGCCNGTTTTATTACCTACAATGGTATTTAAAGATNATAAAGGTTCTGATATTTGTAGGACTGATACAACACCAATAATAAGATATCTTGAAGAATTGTATAAAGAAAAATCTGTAATACCTCCCTCACCCGTCTTAAGTTTTCTTAATTATTTACTAGAAGATTTTGCAGATGAGTGGACTACTAAATATATGTTTCATTACAGATGGTATTTTAAAGAAGATGCAGATAATGCAAAAAAAATGTTAGTGCTTCAAAATAAAATAGATATAGATAACGAATCTTTGAATCAATTTGGTGACATTATTGCAGACAGGCAAATTAATAGGTTATGGGTTGTTGGTTCAAATGATGATACAGCAAAACTCATTGATGAGAGTTACAAAAGATATTTATCATTGATGGAAAAGCACCTTGCATTATTACCTTTCATGTTTGGACAACGACCTTCATCATCTGATTTTGGTTTATTTGGTCAACTTACCCAACTAGTTGGATTTGATCCAACGCCAAGAAACATCGCAAATAAACAATCACCAAGAACAGTCTCATGGGTAACAATAATGTCAGATTTATCAGGTTTACATGATAGTGGAGGAATTGGAGAGTTTTTTGGAGTGAAATCTAACCAAGCAAATGATAAAAATAAAGTAAATTACTTTAAGGATAATAATTATGGATGGCTTGATGTAGATAATATTCCCAATTCGTTAATTGAAATATTTAATGAAGTCGGTAAAGTTTATATACCCTGTCTAATTGCCAACGCAAATGCATATCAAAACGGTGATGAGGTTTGGGAAACATCAATAGATGGTGAAATTTGGAAACAAAAAACATTTCCATATCAAGTAAAGTGTCTTAATTGGATTAAAGATGAATTCAATAAGTTATCACCCNATGATAAAAAAATAACACTAAATTTAATCAGTGGTAGTGGTTGTGAAAAAATTCTAGACTGATCTCTCAGATCTATAGTGATAAAAGAAAAATATTGTAGATACTGCAGTTAATATATGCCATATACCATGCGCCTGAATAAGAGAATCAGGATTACAAAATTCAGAATTTGGATTGATAGTTAAATTACCTTGAAGCCATATTAACCAAGCAGCAATATATGCGGTCATTCCTGCAAAATACCATATATAGGTTCTTGATCCCTTAGGTTTTTGAACGGCTAGAATTCCAGGTAACCAAAAAAATATAATCCACCAATAGTCAGCAATATTTTCAAATACCTCAGAAGGAAATATTCCGAAGATCATTAACACCAAGAAACCAACAAAACCTGAAACAAATCTCATACTCGGAGACCAAAATCTATATAAAAATTCACTTATGACCCATAAACCGATTGAGACACCAAATAGATCTAAGCCAATACCCATACCNTAACCAAATAAGCCTCTCATAACAGCATAAAACACAACAATTGATATATAAACTTTAAGAAATGTATTAACTGACCACTTAGACATTTTATATATGTTATAAAGCCAGGGAATTATTATGTACATGACCATACTTAAGTTATCAGCCCAACCTCCCCATTCTGTGTTTGTACCATGCATCATCATAGAGCCAGGTCCCAAATAGACTACGGCTACACCATATAGGATGGTTATTTTGTTTAAACCAGAAAAATCATTAAAAGATGTTTCATTTGTTAATGTATATAAGATGTATAGCCCAGCAACCATAAATCCTAAGTTAGTCAAAGTGTTAATAGGTTCTCTGAAGGCTCCAGCACTAATTCTTTCACACCACCTAGAAGCTTCACCGATAAAACTTAAAGATTCTTCGGATTGAATGAGTTGGAAATAACTTAAAACGTAAAATACTATTAAAAAAAGNATACTTACAATTAAAGTAATTATAAAAGCATTGTCTCTTTTAAAAATATTTATCAATTAATTATTTTAAAGAGCGCCCTCAAGTTCTGGTAAGGCATTAAATAAATCTGCGACAAGTCCGTAATCTGCTACCTGAAATATAGGTGCATCTTCATCCTTGTTAATAGCAACAATTACTTTTGAGTCTTTCATCCCAGCTAGATGCTGTATAGCACCAGAAATGCCTACTGCAATATATAAATCTGGAGCAACTATTTTACCAGTTTGTCCGACTTGATAATCGTTAGGAACAAAACCAGCATCAACTGCAGCTCTAGATGCACCAACAGCCGCACCAAGTTTATCTGCTATCGAATCTAATAAATGGAAGTTATCCCCAGACTGCATTCCTCTGCCACCAGAAATTACAATATTTGCAGCTGTTAACTCAGGTCTATCACTTTGAGCTAACTCTTCACCTACAAACTTACTAATATTTGATGAACCTTCGTCATTAATTTCTTGNACATCAATACCTGAATTATTTTTAGTTATTGCATCAAAAGCAGTAGATCTAACAGTTATCACTTTTACGCTATCATTTGATTTAACTGTCGCAATACAACTGCCAGCATAAATAGGTCTTTTAAAAGTGTCATCAGATTCTACAGAGATAATATCTGATATCTGTTGTGAATCTAATTTAGCTGAAATTCTTGGCATAAGATTCTTACCAAATGTTGTTGCAGGTGCAAGTATGTGAGTAAATCCATCGCAATTAGCAAGAACTAGTGAAGAAAGATCTTCTGCTATTGCATTTACATATGTCTCACTATCACATTTTAAAATCTTAGATACGTTATCTAAGGTTTGACATTCACTTACAACAGCATCGATGTTTGAACCAGCAACTAGTATTGCGACATCNCCTGATAAAGAANTTGCAGCAGTTACTGTATTTAAAGTAGCCCCTTTGAGGGAATTATTATCGTGTTCAGCTATTACTAATATACTCATTGAATCACCTTTGCTTCATTTTTTAATTTATCAACTAAATCATCTACTGTCTCAACCATAATACCTGCTTCTCTAGATGGAGGCAGTTCTACAGACAATAATTCAGTTCTAGAGCCTAAATCAATTCCAAGATCGGCAGCAGGTATAACATTTAATTCTTTTTTCTTAGCTTTCATTATATTAGGTAAGGATGCATACCTTGGTTCATTTAGTCTAAGATCTGTTGTAACTATTGAAGGAATTGTAAGTTCTAGTGTTTGAAGGCCTCCGTCAATCTCTCTAGTAACACTGATAGATGATTCATTTATTGAAACTTCAGAGGCATTAGTGGCTTGAGGGTAATCAAGCAAGGCTCCCAACATTTGGCCAGTTTGATTATTGTCACCATCAATAGCTTGTTTACCTAATATAATTAAATCTGGTTTTTCATCTTCAATAATTTTTTGAAGAACTTTAGCGATTGCTAAGGGCTCTAGTAGAGAATCAGTTTCAACAAGAGTAGCTCTGTCAGCACCAAGTGCTAATGCAGTCCTTAGTTGTTCTTGTGAATCAGTCTGACCAACAGAAACAGCAATAACCTCAGTAGCTTTACCTGATTCTTTTAACCTTACAGCCTCTTCTAGGGCAATTTCACAAAATGGATTAACTGCCATTTTTACATTATTTAAATCAACATTAGAGTTATCTGATAAAGGTCGAACTTTTACGTTATAGTCGACAACTCTTTTAATCGGAACTAAAATTTTCATAGTAAATATTTGTTTTAAATTAACTTGTAAATTGTACTTATTTATATGTATATTTAATATAAGTTTTAATTATTTTTAAATATTTTTAATATAAATACTACTTATAATATAGTATAATTATAATGTATTTTTAATTACGAATACAACACGAAAATCTTATGCACAGAGAAGTAATGGAATATGATGTTGTCATTGTTGGTGGTGGACCTTCTGGTCTTGCTGCTGCCATTAAATTTGCACAACTGAATAAAGAAAATAATACAGATTACAGTATTTGTCTTTTGGAAAAAGGATCTGAAATTGGAGCTCACATTCTTTCTGGAAATGTTTTTCAGCCCAATGCGCTAGACGANTTAATACCAAATTGGAAAGAATTAAATGCTCCTCTTAATGTTCCNGTTAAAAAAGATAAATTATTATTTCTTTTAGAGAAGATTGGTATACCAGTACCCTCTTTTGTCATGCCTCCAATGAATAATCATGGTAACTTTGTTATTAGTTTAGGTAATTTATGTAGATGGCTTGGTGAACAAGCTGAACAGATGGGCGTTGAAATATTTCCTGGATTTCCTGCTAGTAAAATTTTAATTGAAGATGATAAAGTTGTTGGTGTTCAAACTGGTGATATGGGTATTTCAGAATCTGGTGAAGTTAAACCAGGACATGAACCTGGTATTGAAATTAGAGCCAGATACACTATTTTAGGAGAAGGTTGTAGAGGTCATCTTGGTAAACAAGTAATTCAGAAATTTAACTTATCTGATGGCAAAGATCCACAGCATTATGGAATAGGTTTTAAAGAAGTATGGAAAATTAAGCCTGAACTTCACGAAGAGGGTTTGGTTGTCCATACAAATGGCTGGCCTACTCCGTTTGATACTCCGTCGGGTTCATACTTATATCATGGTGAAAATAATGAAATATATCTGGGTTATGTAATACCCTTAGATTATAAAAATCCACATCTCAGTCCATTTGATGAATTTCAGAAATGGAAAACCCATCCATCAATAAAAAAATATCTTGAAGGAGGAGAAAGGATTACATATGGTGCAAGAGCCCTNATTAAAGGTGGATTACAATCTCTNCCAAAAATGGAATTTCCTGGTGGCCTTCTTATTGGATGTAATGCCGGTACACTTGTTTTTTCTAAAATTAAAGGTTCTCACACAGCAATGAAATCTGGTGAAATAGCTGGTCAACATATTTTTGAAGAACTACAAGAATCATCTAACGAATCATATGACTCAAGAATTAAGAACTCATGGATTTATGATGAACTTTATAAGTCTAGAAACTTTGGCCCATTTTTCCATAAGTATGGTGCTCTTATTGGAGCTGCATTTAATGCAGTGGACCAATTCATCTTCAGAGGAAAATTGCCATTTACTCTCAATCATCCGACTCCTGACTATGCATGTCTTAAAAAAGCTGATGAAATGCCAAAGATAGAATATTCAAAACCAGATGGGATATATTCGTTCGATAAGTTATCATCAGTTTATCTATCCAATACAAATCATGAGGAGGATCAACCGTGTCATCTTCAACTAAAAGATGCATCAATTCCTATAAGTGTTAATCTTCCAATGTACGATGAACCAGCACAAAGATACTGCCCTGCTGGTGTTTACGAGGTTGTAGAAAAAGATAACCAGAAAAAATTTGTAATTAATGCCCAAAACTGCGTTCACTGTAAAACTTGTGACATTAAAGATCCGTCTCAAAATATTAATTGGGTTTCACCTGAAGGTCCTGGAGGACCTAATTATCCAAATATGTAAAATATGAAAAATTATACTTTTCTATTTTTAACTATAATCTTATTCTCATGCACATCAGTTGAAGTTCAAGAATTAAACGATAATGAATTAAATATAGATGAAAACGTAATATTCTTAGAGTACCTTGAAAATGATTGGCAAAAAAATTTAAATCAAAACCCTTTGTTTGCATCTTATGTAGGTGATAAAAGATCAAACGATAAAATTAACTCTAATAGCATAATTCAATTTATTGAAGAGAGATCATCGGAAATCGAATCGCTCAATCAGTTATATTCTATTGATCAGTCTAAATTAAGCGAAGAAAATCAACTTAACTATAAATTAAAAGAATTTGGTCTAAAAAGTAGCATAGGTTTGTCAGACTTCCCAACTTACTTTTTAAGGCTAAATCAACGTGGTGGTATTCAAAGTTTTTATGAAACTGGTAATAGATTAGTTTATACATCAAAAGAGGATTATTTTGATTGGCTATCAAGGCTAAAACAATTCTCATCTAATATTAATAATTCCCTTGAAATTAATAAAGAAGGTCTGTCTAAAGGCATAACACAACCTAAAATAATAGTAGAAGGTGTTGTAACTCAAATTGATGCAATGCTTAATACAGATATTGATAATAATCCATATTTACAAGTTTTTTTGAATGCAGACGAATCAATAATAAGTATAGAAGAAAAAAATAAACTTATTGAAGATGCTAAATTTCTAATAATTAACGAAATCAACCCTGCGTACCAAAGATTAAATNNATTTTTAAAAAATGAATACTTAATTAAATCAAGAGACTCTATTGGCATAGGAGATGTTCCAGGTGGAAAAGATTATTATGAGTATCTTGCAAAATACTTCACAACAACTGAACTCACACCAGATGAGATTCATCAAATTGGATTAGATGAAATTGAAAGAATTCGCTCAGAGATGGATGAAATTATTAAACAAGTTAATTGGGATGGTGATTTTAATTCATTCTTAAATTATTTAAGAACAAGTCCAAGATTTTATTATGATAATTCTGAGGATCTTTTCAATGCATACCTCATCATGTCAAAAACAATAGATCCACTGTTAACAAAAATATTTAAAGTTTTTCCTAGAGCGCCCTATGGTGTTATACCAATCCCTGATGAATCTGCACCTTTTACAACAACTGCTTATTACAATAGTCCAAGTCCTGGCAGACCTGGATATTTTTATGCAAATCTTTACAAACCTGAATCTAGGCCAAAATATGAAATTCCAGTTTTAACAGTTCATGAAGCTGTTCCCGGTCATCATTTTCAAATATCTATTGCTCAAGAATTAGAAAATGTTCCATCATTTAGGAAATATCAAGGTATAACTGCATTTGTCGAGGGTTGGGGTTTGTATAGTGAGGAACTTGGTGAATTTATGGGTATTTATGATGATCCGTACGATAAGTTTGGTCAGCTTACCTATGATATGTGGCGAGCTATAAGGTTAGTTGTAGATACAGGAATGCATTATAAAGGCTGGTCTAGAGAGGAAGCTGTAAATCTATTTATAGAAAACTCAGCCAAATCTATTTTAGATATTAATAATGAGGTAGATAGGTATATAGCATGGCCTGGTCAAGCACTAGCATACAAAATTGGACAGTTAAAAATCTTAGAGCTTAGAAATAAAGCTGAGAAGTTATTGGGTGATAAGTATGATATTAAAGATTTTCATTATGAAGTGCTTAAAAGAGGCTCCCTACCTTTAGATTTACTAGAGTTTTATATTGATGAATGGATTAATTTAACTTTAGCTTCTTAGACCTTCTACATCTTTCACTACAATAAATTACGTTTGACCAATTTTTTTTCCACTTCTTTCTCCAAGAAAATGGTTTGTTGCAAACTGGGCACACTTTTTTTTCTAATGTAAGTTTTTTATGCAATGTTACCTATTATGTGGTTATGGTTATTACTTGGAACATAAAGTAATTTGTTTTCTATGTAATTATTATCAAGTGCAAGATCAACAAACTTGTAATATATGTTTCTGTCAAAAAAACCTTCAATATTGTTTCTAACATGAACAAGTGGTATTTCAGAATTATTATAAGCAATTAATCTAGTTGTATTTAATGCATTTAGTTCAAAGTCATAATTCATATTAGTGAAAAGTTTTATATTGTTTTTAGAGATTTCAAAATCAATAACTTTATATGGTGCTAACTCAACCTTAACTGGAACTTTTTCAACCGGAGTAACTAAAAAATAATTATTATCATCTTTTCTAATTACTGTTGAGAAAAGATTTATAAGTTTTTTATTTTTAATCGGTGAGTTGTTATAAAACCAATCACCTTCTCTATCTATGAAGAATTCTTGTCCTTCACATAAATCTGGATTCCATTGATCTACAGGTGGAAATTTTTTTTGTCCTTCAAGATCTTTTTTTATTTTAGAAATACTCATTTATGGCCCTAATTAGTACATATAATCCGATCAAACACAAAACAACAGACATTATTGATAGTAAATATTTATTATTATAAACATTAAAATTTTTAGATTTTGAGGAAGTTAAAACATAGCTTAAAAAAATAAACCACAGTGCTGATGTTAATGAAAAGTATATTGGATATAAATAAAAATAAATTCCATTTAAATTATCCATCAAAATAGCAAACAATGACACAAAGAATAAAAATGCTTTCACATTAAAAATATTAGTTATAAGTCCAATATAAAAACTATTGTTTTTTACATTTAAAANATTGTTATTATTTGGAANTTCATTATTAATTGATGAATACATTGTTACACCCAAATANAGAATATATATACCACCTATCAAGCTTATTATAAATTTGTATAAATCATTGGCTAATATTAATAAAGAAATTCCACTTATTGCTAAAATGCAATGAACGAGTATGCCAAAACCAATACCTATCGCTGTTTTAATACCCTCAATTCTTCCATGGATTGAAACTTGTCGAATAACTATAGCCGTATCTGGACCCGGACTTGTTAATGCAATTAAATGTGCAAAAGCTGACCAAATAAACATTTTTAATTAGAGATTACTGTAGGTTCGATTTCTAGAGTGATATGAAATGTATCATAAATTCTTTCTTTTATATGTTCAGCAAAATCTATAACATTTTTCTGATTAGCATTTTTATTTGTGATCAATACAAGAGAGTGATTTTCATATATATCAACATTATCAAATTTTGTAAGATCATTTTTAATTAATTCGATTAGTCTTGCTGAGCCAACTTTGACTTTTTCAGAATCAATTTCCCATAGAACTAATTCATCTATAGAGAATTTTTCTAATTTAATATCGCTCTTACTTATAACATTGTTTTTAAAAAAACTTCCTGCATTTGGAACCTCTATTGGATCAGGTAATGTTATTGACCTAATATCTGAAATCATTCTTGATACATCGTGGGTACTAATTTTTTTTGGATCGATGCTATTACTAGTCATATATTTTTTTATCGAATCATATTCTAGGTTGTGTTCTTTATGACTATCTGTATAAAAATTTAATTTATATATCAACAAATTATTTTTTTTAAAAATTGAGTCCCTATAGGAAAAGTTACAATCATCATTATTTAAAGTAATAAATTCGTTATTAATATAATCATAACAGTCAACGCTTTCGATTAAATTCGATACTTCCTGACCATATGCTCCTATATTTTGAATTGGAGATGCTCCTACACTACCTGGAATAGATGATAAGTTCTCGAATCCTACTATATTATTATTAATTGTATGAATGACAAACTCATGCCAATTAACAGAGGATCCAGCTGAAATTGTATTATTGTGTTCATTAAAATTAATTTCATTAAAATTTGGTTTAACAACAATTCCTTTAAAAATATCTGGTAATACCACATTGGTACCCTCACCTATTACAAGTACCGGTAAATTTTTATTTTTTATAAATTTATGTAATTTAATAAAATCATTTTTATCAGTGACTTCAATGAAGTAATTTGCAATTGAGTTTAATCTCAAGGAATTATTAATTAATTTTTTTTTATAAATATTCATTGTTTCAAATACATAAGTGCATTATCAACATCATCCTGAGTATCTATACCATTAGGAATTTCTTTATCAAAGTGTGAAACAAAAATAGAGTAGTTATTTTCAAGAAATCTAAGCTGTTCTAGGTTTAAAGATAATTCACTATTTGTTGGTTTTAATTTTATCAATGTACTTAATGTTTTAAATGAATATCCATATATTCCAAGATGTCTTCTTGGATTTCTAATATTTCCAGTTCTAACAAAATTAACCGCATAATTTTTAATATCTGTTTCAACTAAAACACAATTTGGATTAGTAAGTTCGTTCTCAGATTTTATTGGAGTTGATACTGTAATTACGTCGCAATCATTATCATAATAATCGCCTATCACTTTCGATACTAATTCACTTGGGATAAATGGCTCATCACCCTGAAGATTTAGAATTAGTGTTTTATCATTTAAATCTAACTTATTAGCAGCTTCGTAAATTCTATCCGTGCCAGATATGTGGTTAGAAGATGTCATGATTACATTATTAGTAATTTGCTCTACGTTACTTTTAATAAGATCTGAGTCTGTAGCAACATAAGCATTTTCTGTAATACTAAGAGCATTACTTATAGCTCTTTGAATAATAGATTTTCCATCAAGGTCGATAAGAGGTTTATTTTTTAATCTTGTAGAACCTATTCTAGATGGTATAAGAATATATGTATTTTTAATCATGTTATTGAGAAATTGACTTTAGTTTTTTGTCTAGATTGTCAATAAATTTATTATTAACATCTGCATCAATCTTAAGATACCAAATTTTATTGTTATCGAAATCTTTACATTTTGATGCATCTTTTTCTGTCATTACTATTGGTAAATGATCTAAATAAAAAATATCACTTGATAAGAAATTGTGATGGTCAGGAAATGGGTGACGAATGATATCAAAACCTAGTTTATCTAAAAGATCAAAAAATCTGCCTGGATTTCCAAGACCAGCAACGGCATGCACCTGTTTATGCATTGGCCAATTTTCAATTGAGTAAGATTTTCCTGATTTAAGATGTACAAACTTTGTTGGACTAATATTCATTAAATATTCATCCTCATTTGTAGGACCGCTATTATTAACAATAAAATCAACTGTATTTATTCTTTTGGAAGCTTCTCTTAGTGGTCCGGCAGGAAAAGTTAAGTTATTCCCAAAACGCCTTTTGCCGTCTATAACTGCAATTTCAATGTGTCTACCCATTTTATAATGCTGGAGTCCGTCATCAGAAATTATTACATCACACTCATGATTTTTAGTAAGTTTTTTTACAGCCCTAACTCTATTTTTATCTATATAAAATGGAACATCTAACTTAGCTAAAATTTGGGCTTCATCTCCTGTTTCTTTTACAGAGGTATCGGTTGATACTTTAAGAGTTTCTTTAAATTTTCCCCCATAACCTCTACTTACAATTCCTGGCCTATATCCTCTATTTTTTAATTCAGTAACAATGTACTTAACAAGTGGTGTTTTTCCAGTNCCTCCAATAGTTAAATTTCCAACAACTATAATTGGGACTTCAGATTTATAAGATTCAATTTTATTATTAAGATATCTTTTTCTTCTTCTAGTAGTTAAATATGAAAAAATAAGAGAAAAAGGATAAAGTAAATAAAGCCATAAACTTTTTTTATACCAACTATCTACAACAAAACTTGATGAATCCTCATCCTCGTATTCTGGCATGAAAAGTTGAACAGATTTTGAGGTTCTGCTTTGTGCTTCAGGTGAATCTTCAAATTTATTCTTATATAAAGAATGATAAATATCTTTATTTTCAATTAATTCTGAATGTGTTCCAGTTTCTACAATAGATCCATTATCAAGAACAATGATTTTAGATGCGTTTTCGATTGTTGATAATCTGTGAGCAATAACAATAGTTGTTCTATCAATTATTAATTTTTCTAATGCTTCTTGGACGATTAATTCTGATTCGGTGTCTAGTGCAGATGTTGCTTCGTCAAGAATTATTATTGGTGAATCTTTATAAAAAGCTCTTGCAATAGCAAGTCTTTGTCTTTGACCGCCTGAAAGCAATACACCATCATCTCCAATATCTGATTCGTAACCGTCTGGCAAATCTTCAATGAATTCAGAACAGCCTGATAATTTTGCTGATTCTTTTAGTTTGTCTACATCTATTTCATCATCACCATATGCAATGTTCTTTGAAATAGTATCGTTAAATAAAGAAGGAGATTGATTAACAATTGATATTTGAGATCTAAGGTAATCTAGTGAAAATTCACTAATCGGTGTTCCATCAATTAATATATTACCAGATGAATGGTTGTAAAATCTTGGAATTAAATTGGCTATAGTTGACTTTCCAGATCCTGACTTACCGACAATGGCAACAGTTTCATTTTTATTTATAGAAAATGAGATATCACTTAATACCTGGGGGCCAGTTTCATAAGAAAAGTTAACGTTATCGAATTCAATATTTCCTTCAATTATATCTTTATTATCTCCAAGATCACTTTCAACTTCTTGATCAAGTTGTTCAAAAATTTCACTAGCAGCTGCTAGGCCTTTCTGAACAATCATATTGATATTAGATAATTGCCTTATTGGCTTAGCCATTAAACCTGCAGCAGTAAAAAAAGCAACAAAAGTTTCNGCNTCAAGTGATATACCTAATTGTGCNCCTAGAGCGAAATATGCAACTATTGATAANGAAATTGATACAAGAACTTGAATAATTGGTGTTGCCATGTTGCCNGTAGCTTCAAGTTTTAAATTTTGATTTTTGTTAGAAGNATTTGCTTCAAAGAATCTAGAATTTTCATATTCTTGAGCATTAAAACTTTTAATCTCAACATGTCCGTCCACAGCTTCAGACGCAATATGAGTAACATCTCCCATTGCTGTTTGTATTTTCTTAGCAAGTTTTTTTAAACGCTTTCCTGCTACATAAACTATAAGTGCTATGAGTGGAGCTGTACCGATTAACAAAAGGGTGAGTTTAAAATTTAATATAAGCAAATATACAAATAAACCAATTAATAGGAAGCCTTCTCTTATGAGAGTTTTAACTGCATTAGAGGCTGCTCCTGAAACTTGTGTTGTTGTAAATGTAATTCTATTTATTAGTTGTCCAGACTGATTTGCATCAAAATATGATTTTGGAAGATCATGTAGCTTTTGAAACAATTCTGCTCGTAAATCATGAACAATGCCAAAACCAACTCTAGACATGAAGTAGTTCCCAACAAAAAAACCAACACCTCTTCCAAGGGCTATCAAAATTAAAGAAAGTGCTAAAAAAGAACTAAAATTTTCTTCTTCTGAGTTTATGAATCCGATTATTCTTCTTATCCATTCAACAGCTGCGATATCAGCAAAAGCAAAACTTATAAAACCTACAACACTTATAAAAAATGACCACTTATATCTAAACGTATAACCAAGCAGCCTTCTTAAACTTCCTGTTTTCATTTTTCAATAGTTCTTATTTGAACCTCATTAAAACCATATTTATTTAATAAATCCATAACAGTAACAACCCAGATATGTAAACTATCAGATTCAGCGCTCAATATTAATGCATCTCCATTATTTTCTAATTCAAAGATAGCTTGTTCAAGATCATTTACATTATCTATATCAAAAATCTTATCATTAACATATATGGACCCATTTTTGATTATTACAATCTCATTAGAATTTTGGACAGTTTTATATTGAAATGATTCAGTTTTTGGTAGCTCTAAAGAGAGGAATTGAGAATCTCCTACTTTTGAAGTAACTACAAAAAATATTACTAATAAAAATACAATATCTATCAAAGGAGTGATTTCTATTGAAAATGAAGATTTGTTTTCTGAAATAAATTTCATTTGTTAATAACATCAATAAAGCCAGAAACTTCTTTTTGAAGGTTTATCAATAGGTATTTGATTTTTTGTTCAAAATATTTGTGAAGCACTAGCCCCGGCACAGCAATTAATAACCCAAATGCAGTAGTAATTAATGCTTGTGAGATTCCCGCAGCAAGTAAATCAGGATTAGCTCCAGAAGTTTCTGTTAAGCCAGTAAATGCTGTAATCATTCCTACTACAGTGCCTAACAATCCTAAAAGAGGACTTATGGTCGCNAGTGTTCCNAGCATAGTAAGATTNCTTTCTAAGCTATATTTAACTTCAATAGCTTTCTCTTCTATCTTAGATTCCAGATTTTCACGTTGAAGATCTTTGTATTTAAGACAATTTATAAGTAAAAAACCAAGAGATGAAAGATTTGAAATTTCAAGTGATTGTTTTTTTGACATTAAATCATTTTTTACTAAATTCATTATTTGATTAGATAAGCCTTTAGGTGAAACTAATCTGTTTTGAAGAAACCAAGATCTCTCGATTGAAATAGTTATTATTAGTACACTACATGCCAATAATGGCCACATAAATGGTCCGCCAGCTGAAATAAATTCATTCATTACTAATACTCAATTTAGAATTCTCTAATCTATATACCCTATCAAATAGTTTAATAAACTCATTATCGTGAGTCGCTGTAATTAAAGCAACTCCATATTTTTTTGATATTTCAAAAATTAAGTTCTGAATATTGTTTGAATTTTCTATATCCAAATTTCCTGTAGGCTCATCTAAAAATAAAAACATTGGATTATTTATAATTGCCCTTGCTAAGGCCGCTCTTTGCTTCTCACCTCCAGACAATTTCCAAGGTAAATGATCTTTTCTTTTGTAAATATCTAATGTTTTCATAAGATCTTTTGCAATAATCTTATTAGAACTGTTGAAGGTATTTTTTAGCATTAAAGGCATAAAAATATTCTCTTCAACAGATAAATCATCAAGCAAATAATGAAATTGATAAACAAATCCGAAGTTTTCTAATCTTATCTTGCTTAGAGCATTATTAGAGAGTAATGAAAAATCTTTATCATCTAAGAAAATATTTCCTGAAGTGGGTTTATCTAATCCAGCAAGAATTTGTAGTAAAGATGATTTTCCAGCACCAGAAACTCCTGTTATTGCAACAGTATCATTTTGTTCAATAGTTAAATTGATATTATTTAATACATTCAAGTTATCGTCACCGAACCTAAAAGATTTGCAAACATCATTACAGATTAATTTATTCATGCCTTAAAATCTCCACAGGATTAAGTCTTACAGCTCTTAAAGATGGAATTAAGGAAGATAAAAGGCTAATTAAGAATGAAAAAAAGCATATCAAAAATATTTGACCAAAATTAATGTAGTACGGAAAATAATTTATAAAATATGCCTCTAATAAGTTTCTATCAAGCATGCTTTCAATAACAGAAATAAAATTGTTGAGGTTATATATCAAAAGAAAGCCCAATAATATGCCTACAAAAATACCTATTAAGGTTACTATTAATCCTTGTGTAAAAAATATTAAGACTATTTGTTTATTACTAGCNCCAAGGGTTAAAAGGATGCCAATCTCTCTTTCTTTTGATTTAACTGTCATTACTACAGTTGATAAGACTAATATTGAGGCTACAGCGATAATTAAAAATAACATTAAACTTATTAATAATTTTTCGAANTTAATTGCTTCAAATAAAGTTCCGTGAGTATTTTTCCAAGATGAATATGTNAAATTATTGGAATCAAGNTTATTAATAATGTTCTCAGTAATTATATCTGCANTAAATAAATTATTTGTTTTAAGCCTAATTCCGGTTGTTTGATTTGCNTTAAGNTTTTTTATTTTTTGAGATGTTGAATGTGAAATCAATGTAAGATATTGATCAATCTCAGTCTTCAATTCAAATATGCCTACTACCTCAAGATTTACAGATCTAGGGTAAGAACCAATAAGAGATGTTCTTATATCTGAGGTAGTTATGTTAACTTCATCACCAATATAGGCACCGATTTGTGCAGCAAGTAACGAGCCAATAATAATTGTATTATCCTCATTAAGATCATTTAAATCTCCAACGAGCATATAATCTGGAATTATTGACATATTTTTTTCTTTTAATGGATCGATTCCTATTAAAGAAACACCNCTGGTNTCATATGAAGATGAAATTATTCCTTGAGTATTGATGTAAGTTGATGCCTCTAATATATTTGCATCTTTTTTAACTTGATTTATAAGATTTTCATAATCATCGATTGGCTCATCTGAACTAATAACTGAATGAGGTATGACACCAAGAATCCTGTCCTCAAGTTCCTTTTCAAAGCCGTTCATGACCGAAGTAACAACAATTAAACTTGATATACCAATTGATAAGCCAATTATTGCCAATAAGGTAGTGAATGAAAACACACCTCCTTTGTTAGATCTAAGGTATTTATAACCTAATTTCAGAGATATAGATGACACAACTTATTTCATCAGTTGTTGTAAAACTTTCTCAATATTTCCTTTATATGGTGGTCTTACTGCGTCAAAAAATTTATCTAATTTAAAGCTTACGTCCTTAAAATATGCACGTGGATTTGAGAAATTCTTAAAACCATCAAATGATTTATATCTTCCCATTCCAGATGGTCCCACACCGCCGAAAGATAGATCATTTTGCTGAAGATGACTAATAACGTTATTAACTGTTACACCACCAGAGGATGTATTATTTAAGATATTATCTTCCTCTTTTTTATCGGTTCCAAAGTAGTAGAGACCAAGAGGTCTATCTTTGGAATTTATTAATTTTGTTGCTTCATCAATCTCTTCATATTCGACTACAGGTAATATAGGTCCAAAAATTTCTTCTTGCATTATTTTCATATCATCTGNTGTATTAGTGACAATTGTGGGCGGTATTTTATAAAACTCTTGCTGAGAAAAATCTTCATTTGCTGGATTTATTTCATCGACATTAGCTCCCTTTGCAACTGCATCATCCAACAAATCTTTAAGTCTATCGTAGTGCTTTTGATTAATTATTGATGTGTAATCTTCGTTGTTCTTGATGTCAGGAAAATACTCTGTAACTGCATCTTTTGTTTCTTTTATNAAGTCATCCTTTTTATCTTTATGAACAATAACATAATCAGGCGCTAAACAAATTTGTCCAGCATTCATTGTTTTACCAAACATAATTCTTTTAGCGGAGGTTTTTAAATCTGCTGATTTGCCAATAACAACTGGAGACTTGCCGCCAAGTTCAAGAGTACAAGGAACCAAGTTTTGAGATGCTGCGTTCATAACATGTTTTGCTACTTCACCTCCACCTGTATAAAGAAGATGATTAAAATTTAATTTTGTAAAAGCCTCACCTACATCAGGTCCCCCTAAGAAAGTTGCAAATTCATTTTGATCATATGTTTTATCACATAGATCTTTCAAAAGAGCTGATGTAACTGGCGTATGTTCGCTAGGTTTATGCATTACCTGATTACCCGCAGCGAAAATCGATACCAGTGGTACAAATGTTAAATTTACAGGAAAGTTCCATGGTGAAATCATACCAACAGTCCCAAGTGGCTCGTATTTTACGTATGATTTGGCTCCCAACAAACCAAAGGGAAAATTCGATGATTTTTTTTCTGGTTTACTCCATTTTTTTACATTTTTGATTGCTAAATTTATAGCAGGCATTATTCCGTACACATCTGATAACATTGACGCATTATTAGATCTATTTCCAAAATCAGTATTTAAAGCATCTACAAAATCATATCTATTATCCATTATTAAGGACTTTAATCTCTGCAATCTATCTATACGCAATTCAACAGATGGTGATCCGTTTTTNATAAAAAAATCTTTTTGTTCACTAAGAACTTTATTCATTTCTTCAAAACTACTCATAATTAAACTCCTATTAGGCTCTATCTGCCTTATCCTTATTATTTGCTTCTCTTATCAATTTTCTCATATTTTCCCAATCATCGTCAGATAATTTATCTAATTGAGAGAAAGTTCCACCGCCAGTAAGATATTGTGCGCCATCTATACCAATTGTCTGACCCGTTAAATAATCACATCCATCTGCCATAAGGAAAGTAGCTAAGTTTTGTAATTCAATCATATCGCCAACCCGTCCAAGTGGAACAGTGCTCATCATCCCATCATCATTATTATCACCTGGATTAAGCCTCTCCCAAGCACCTTTTGTTGGAAATGGACCAGGAGCAATTCCATTTACTTTAATACCATATTTGCCCCACTCTGCTGCTAAAGATTTTGTCATAGCATTTATACCAGATTTTGACATTGCTGATGGAACAACATATGGAGAACCTGTCCAAACCCATGTTGTTAAAATATTAATAATTGACCCTTTTGATGATGATTCAATCCATCGTCTACCGACTGAATGCGTCATGTAAAAAGTGCCATGAAATACAATATTTGCTATTGCATCAAATCCTTTATGAGATAAATCTTTAGTAGGTGAAATAAAATTTCCAGCAGCATTATTTACTAAACCATCAAGAGGACCGTCATCAAAAATTGATTGAACATAATCATCTACATCTTTCGAGGCCCTTATATCAAGAGTCTGATAGTTAACTTTTACTCCATATTTCTTTGTAATTTCTTCAGCTGCTTCTTTTAAAACATTTTCTCTTCTTCCACATATGTATAAATCAGCGCCATGTTCAGCAAAATGGCTTGCCATTTCCTTCCCAAGGCCAGTTCCACCCCCAGTAATCAAAATTCTTTTGTTTTGTAATAAATCTTTTTTAAACATCAATAAATTCCCTATTTAATAATATCAATGATAGCATCTGCCCATAAATCTGAGTAATTTAGTGACTCAACATAATCTAAATTTTCTCCACCAGATTCTTCAAATAATTCTTTATATTCATCACCGATCTCAATGATTGTTTCAAGACAATCAGCTGTAAAGGCAGGTGAAAATATTAAAACATTTTTTTTATCATCTTTTGGGAGTGACTCTAATACCTCATCAGTAAATGGACTTAGCCATTTATTTGTTAAACGAGATTGATAGGTAACTATATATTTATCGTCAGGTATATTTAACTTTTTAGCTAAGATCTTAGTTGTTTCATATGTTGTAGCTTTGTAACAAAACTTATTATCTTGAGTGACTTCCATCTCACAATTATGATCTGCACACATAGAATCTGGATATACATTGTCTACATGACTATTTGGGATTCCGTGGTAACTAAATATAATCTTGTCATAGGTATCTATTTGAAACTTTGATGCCTTATCAATCCATGCATCAATAAATTTATCATTATCATAAAATTGATTTATAAATTTTATTTTGGGTACAACCCAGCGCTTAGATAATATTCTCGAAACTTCTTCATAAACTGATCCAGTTGTAGCAGCAGCATAATGAGGAAAAAGTGGGAAAATTATTAGTTCGTCAGGATTTTTTTTCAAAATATCATCTATTACTTTTTCAATAGATGGATTTTGATATCGCATAGCGAAATGTACATCATACTCAGGCAACCTAGATTTAATTTTTTTTGTAAGTTCTTTTGTGTTGTGAAGTAATGGTGAGCCTGTTTTTGAATCCCATACCTCTTTGTAAATCTTTGCAGATGAGAATGAACGAGTTGGACAGATTATAAAATTAACCAAAATGTATCTTAATATAGGATTGATATTTATAACCCTTCCATCCATCAAAAACTGTCTAAGGTATTTAAAAACACTAAAATAAGTAGGTTTGTCAGGTGTTCCTAAATTTATTAATAATAATGATTTACTCATAATCTTTAGTTTTTCTTATCGTTGGATTAGATATTATAAATAGTATTAATCCTATACATAAGAATGAACTGAAATAATACAAGTAAGAAGGATTAATTGCATAAATTGGCATAGCAATGAAAGGAGTTGTCATATGACCAATAGGAATAACAGAACCTAAATAACCTGCAGCAGATCCTTGATTTTCAGGTGATTGCGCTAATGAAAGAGATGAAGATAATGCAGGTCTAGTCATACCAAATCCAACACCTAAAACAATTACAGATAAATAATATATTGATATTGTTGGAAAAAAGGCCATTGTAAAGTAAGAAAATATCAGCAATATAGTGCCAATTAATAAAAGATAATAGTTATTCAATGGAAATGCATCTGTAAATATATATTGGCTAAAAATGGTTGACATTGATAATAATCCAAAAGTCATGCTTATTAGGGTTGGTAAGTTTTCTAAGTCACCAAAAAAATCAGTAATATAAAAACCAATTGATTGAAGTAATGAAGATTGGCATAAACTTAATACAGCTGCAAAAAACAAAAATGGAAGAATGGATTTTGAATTCCATTTAATCTTTGATGATATTTCAGATTTAATATTAGTGTTTTTTGATGAATCTAGATTTTTATATATTCCAATTGCCGATATTAAAGCACATAAAGAAAATACATAAAAAGGTGTTTCATTTGTTATTAAAAATAAAAATCCACCTATCAAAGGTCCAGCAACCGTTCCTAAAAGAAAACTTGATTCTAGTCGTGCAAACTTAACCGTTCTTTTTTCTTTTGAAGTTGTATCAGCAACATATGCAAATGATGCTGGTCTTGTTGCAGACCCAACTAATCCATTAATTAATCTCCCCAAGACTAATGCAGGAAATAAGAAACTTAAATTAAGTAAATTTCGTTCGGCTAAAAATAATGGAGTTATTAATGCAATTAATGAAATCCCATATCCAAGCAATCCAAGAATTGCTATATTTCTTCTTCCATATTTGTCACTTGCTCTACCCCAAAAAGCACTAGTTAATGCCCACGCCACTGCAGAGATAGCAAAAATTGATGAAGTCTGAATTTCTGTTAAACCTAAATCTCTTGCCAAAGGTGGTACTAAAACAAAAACAAAGGATTGACCAAGCCCGACTGTAAATAGTCCAAATTTTAACCATGAGGAACCTGAAAGCGACATTAAGATATTTTAGTTATGCCAATAGCTTCTTTGATTTGAAAAATTTTGTCTTTTGCAATGTCTCTTGCTTTTTTAGCACCGTCACTCAATAAATCATTAATATAATCATTGTCCTCTTTGAGTTCTTCAAATTTTAATCGTATAGGTTCAAGTTCGTCATTGATTGAATTAAATAGCATTTCTTTGGCCTCACCCCAAGCTATGCCCTCGTCATAAGCTTTTTGTATTGATTTCATCTCTGAATCACCAACAAAATTTTTAAACAAGCTAAAAATAGTACAATCTGATGAATCCTTTGGCTCCCCTGGCTCCAAAGAATTTGTAACAATTTTCATAACTGATTTCTTCAATATCTTTTCACTTTCCAAAAGAGGTATAACATTTCCATAAGATTTGCTCATTTTTCGTCCATCTAATCCAGGAACTACATTTTCTTTATCCTGAATAATAGGATCTGGTAGAGTTAAAATTGGTTTATATAGGTGGTTAAATCTGGCGGCGATATCTCTTGTCATTTCTAGATGTTGAACTTGATCCGATCCAACTGGAACATGTGTTGAATCAAACATGAGAATATCTGCAGCCATTAGTACAGGATATGAGAATAATCCCATTGTAATTCCTTTATCAGGATCATTTTCATTTATTGACGTTGCTGCTTTGTAGGCATGAGCCCTATTCATCAACCCTTTTGAAGTTACGCAGTTTAGAATCCAGCACAACTCAATTATTTCTGGAACATCAGACTGTTTATAAAAATAGGATTTATTTGGGTCTAATCCAGAAGATAACCATGCTAATGCNACATTCTTTACAGAATTTTTTATAGAATCTGAGTCCTGATTTTTAATAATTGAGTGATAATCTGCTAAGAAAAAGAAAGATTCATCAGAATCTTTAGTCATCTCAATTGCAGGACGAATAGCACCGATATAATTTCCAATGTGTGGTGTGCCAGTTGTTGTAATTCCTGTTAGAATTCGTTTTTTCATTTAGTATAATTATAAACATCATATATAAATATTGTGGAAACTAATCAACATTTATTTAAAGAATTAGAAGCAGCTGAAAGATTATTTTCTGACGGCTCAATAAAGAATGCTCAAAAGAGGCTAAGAAATGTTCTTAAAGAATCTAAAGCCTTAGATAAAATACCTAACAAATTAAGACATAAAATTAATGCTGCTATTAGTAAATCAAGATATTTTGATGAAATATCATCTTTTGCAACAAATCCTAAAAGAAATGAATTAATAAATAAATTGGATGATTTGATTAAAAATCCAAATAATAATCCAAGAAAACATGCCCACAAAATTCATGAAATACATACTCAATGGCAATTATTAGACCTATCAAGCAAGCCTGCATCAAAATCACAATGGCTAAACTTTAATGATCTTACCAAAAAAGCATGGGAACCTTGTAAAGAATATTTTGATGAAATAAAACAAATAAAAGTTAAAAATGCATCAAAGAGAAATGAGATTATTAACGATATTAATAAGTTTGTTAATGATAATTCAAACAAATGGCCTAATTCTAAAAATTTAATTATATTTCTTCAAAAAACCTTTAAAGAGTGGCAAAAATATGCCCCAGTTTTAGATGAAGACTTAGATAAACTTAAAAAACTATATTTTGAGGCTAGAAAACCTATAAATGATGAAATAAAACGTCAAGAAGATGAAAATAAAGAAAAAAAGATATTACTCATAAAAAAAGTTACTGAAATTTCAAATGATGATAATGAAAAAAATATTTGTGAATTTATTAAACTAAAAGATGAGTGGTCAAATATAGGTCCTTCTGGAAAGAAAAATGAAAAAAAAATGTGGGATGAATTCAATAAAAATGCTGATAGGTTTTTTGTTGAGAGAAAGCAAAAATTAACAGATGAAATAAATAAGATAGGTGATTTGAATAAAAAATTAAACAACGATGAAATTTCTATCTCTGAAGTCAAATCAGCTTTAAATGAAATTTCTGATGCAAAAAATACTAAAGAATTTAAAAATATTAATAAAGATATCAAATCAAAAATTAATGATATTAATATCGCCAAAAAGAAAGATAGATTTGTTGCCTACGCTAATATATATGATGTTCTCTTGGGAAAAATTGAAATTGATAAAGCGCCATCTAATTTCATAAATGCCATACAAAAATCACTTGAAAATGCTGAATCTAATATAGATGAATTAAATTATGCATGTGTAAAACTAGAAATTTTAGCTGGGCTTGATTCTTTAAAAAGAGATCAATCTATCAGAAATAATATTCAGTTAGAGATGTTAAGTAATAAATTTAATAAAAATAACGATTTAAATACAAATGATATGGATTCATTAATAAATCATTTTATAAATAATTTTTCAAAAAATGATTCAAAAACCACTCACGCAAATATTTGGAAAAGAATTATAAAATGTGTTGATAAATTAATTTCTTAATTTAAGAGATTCAATAATATCCTTGTGCCGTTTAGCAGATAACGAATAAAAACTAAATATAATTAACGGTACTATCATTAGTAATGTCGTCATAGGTCCTTGTACAAATGCAAGAGTATAAGCCTGTTCAGCGGTGTGATTTGATCTATCAAAATTAATGAAATTTAAAACCTGACCTGCAAAAAATGATCCTAGGCCAGTATTTAGTTTTTGCATAAACCCAACGGTTGCAAATAAGATACCTTCTTGTCTTTTTCCACTGTCCAATTCCACCTCATCAGCTATATCTCCAACCATGGAGTCACGAACCATATTTCCAATAATATTAAAGGTGATAAGAATTATTAAAAATGAACTTATGAACATAACTAATTCATAAGAACCGTTTTCAGGTGTTAAACCAAGGTTATAAAAAATAAATGCTGCAGGTGCAATAATTCCAACAACAGATATTGAAATCATAACGATAGTTCTCTTATCAAATAAATTAACTAACTTTGGAGTCAAATATAAAGCTAATAAAGTTCCCATAAGGTAAATAGGTAAAAAATACTTAATTTGAGTGGCTTCAAATTCCCAAAAATATGTATTCACAAAAAGAGTTAAAGTATTAGCTAAACCCCAAGATAAAGATAAAAACAAATTACCAAAGAAAAATATTAAAAAAGATTTATTTCCAATAGCTATTCTTAATTCCTTAAAAATATNAGTTAACGTAATATTTCCAGTCCATTTCGATANAGACTTTATTTCATCTTTAGTACTATATGATGAGTAAAGAACACTTATGATCATCACAATTGCACCAGTTAATGCAAATGGAAACCAAGCATCTGGATTTAACTGTCCTTGAGGATATTCTGGAGTTGAAGCAAAAAAGATACCATATCCTAAAAAAGCATTACTTAATCCAGCAATCCAACCAAACGCTTCTCTCCAAGACATTAAGATAGTTCGTTCTTGATAATCTTTTGTAACTTCTCCTCCAAATGCACGATGAGGTATATCAAATAAGGTCATTCCTAGTCTTGTTAATACAGTAAATACTGTCATCCAAAGGAAAAGGTCAGTTTGTGACATATCCCATCCTTGTCTAGGAGCAAATAAAAAAATATATCCTAAAGACATAGGTATAAATGAAATGAACATGTATGGATGCCTTCGTCCTAATGATGAGTTTGTTCTGTCTGATATCGTTCCCATTAGAGGATCACTAATAGCATCAATACATAAAGCAATAAATATTGCAGAGCCAGCTAAACCTGGATTCAATCCAATAATATTGCTATAAAAAAATAATAAGAAAAAAGTAAAAGTATCAGTCTTAACACCATTGGCGACAGAGCCAATAGAATAATTAATTTTAAATTTATTAGATAACATTATTTAGTGGAATTAATTTTTTAAATGTTTTAAAAGGTCTTGTTTGAATTGATCAAATACGGGCGGCTCTATTAAATGTCTCATATCAGATATTACTATTAATTTGCTATCTTTTATGAGTTTATTTGTTTTATAAGCATTTTTAACCTTAATTAATGGGTCCTCTTTACCATGAATAATGAGAGTTGGCGCCTTGATAGATTTAACCTTATCAAGTCTATTTTCTGAACCAAGAATTGCTGTAAGCTGTCTACCAAAACCAGTATCATCATTTCCACCTCTTTTAATAGAGCTTGAAATATCTTGATAAAATTCATCAGTATTTAAATCTATTCCCTGATATCCTATTTCAGAAAATATTTTTCTAGTTCTATTAACTCTTTGATCAATAGTTGAGTTTGGATTTTTTGTCCTATCCATTAATAATTTTCTAACTTTTCGTGTTGGTCCATTTAACGGAGATGGAGTTGAGGCAGTTGATGCTATTAATGTAAATGTTTTTGTTCTATCTGAATGAGTTGATGCAACTATTTGAGCAATCATTCCTCCCATTGAAATACCTAATATATGTGCCTGTGAGATATCAAGTTCATCTAAAACTGCAATTGCATCATCTGCCATATCATCAATGGTATATTCAGATTCAATAGGAAGTCTTAAATAATATCTAATATAACTTCGAACGATTGTATTACTTCTTTTTTCGTCACTAAATGAATCACTATTAATTCGTGTTGAAAGGCCTGTATCTCTATTATCAAATACAATTGGTCTAAAATTATTTTCAATTAAAAATTCTATTAGATGTTGCGGCCAATTAACTAACTGTCCTCCTAATCCTTGAACAAGTAATATAGGCTCTGCATCAATAGGGCCATAATCACGATAGTATATTTCTACATCTTGATTTAGAGCCCTACCCTCCTCATACGAGAATAAATTCGAATTTGTAAACATAATAATTAAAATTAAAAATTTATATGAATGCATCTATTCTATCTTTAATATTTTGCCTTAATGAACCCCAAAAAAGCATCATATCAAGCGAGTGCAGATCACCATTAAAGAATTTCATCTTTTGAATATTTTCTATCAAAGGGCCATTAGTTTCAACAAGTCCTGATTCATTATTGAGCATTGCATTAAAGCCCTGAATTCTGGTTAATCCAATAGATTTTTTAGTTCCTGTGTGCTCTTTACGAAAACGATCTAAAAAATCATAATTTTGAGCTTTATTAATTATGGATTTGTTAATTTCATTTGAATGCCATTTATCATCATTGGTCCATGAGAATGGGTTTGTAGAAATAATTTTTTGTTTCATTGGTTCGATAGACCAACCATCAGGTTTCCAAAAAAGTGTCTTTTCTCTATTTCTTTTAAATCCCTCAACAACAGTTGACCAAGAAATTATGCAATTCGTATCGTCATATTTTTCTGATTTTTTAATATTTGGAAAAATATCATCATAAAATTTTTCAGGGATGATATACCCTATTACATAAGCACAAATGAATCGATCCTGAATTTGTGAATTATTTATTCTTTTATGTAATAACCTATGAGCTAAAAGTGCTCCTTGGCTGTGAGCAGCGATAATGAAAGGCTTACCATTATTAAAAAATTCTAAGAAATAATTAAATGCATTTTCAATATCTTCGTATGCTAAATCTAAAGCTTTTTTACCATTATCGTCCTTATCAAAAAAAGAAAAATATGTAGCTTGCCTATATTCCGGTGCATATATATTACAACTTCCATTAAATGCAGAAGCTTGATTACCAAGCATGATTTCAGTTCTTTCGTATGCTGATTTAGCCTTATCCATGTCAGAATTCCAAGATGTTTCATAAAAACCTGTAGGATGGATATAAAATACGTCTACATCATTTTTTTTCTTAATTTCGTATTCTGAATCAGGAACATAAAATTGTTGTCCTTCAATATCAGGTGTTGCAGCCCAATTATATTTGTTTGAATAATCTGGTTCTAAGGGATGAATAGATTCTTCAAATGATAGCTTTGGTTGAATAAGTTTTAAAAACTCAGAAAAATCATTAGACATTTAAGACTGCAAATATATCGATCTTTTTGGTTTTTTGAATAAATTTTTTACCATCGGTATGAAAAATTCGAGCTCGAGAGTATCGTAGTCAGGGTCAAAACTATTTTGGTCATACTTTTCACAAAATTCTTTACAACTTTCATAATAAGGATTATCAATAAATTGTTCTCTCATATTCTTATCTAATCCTAGAAATTCAAAAAAATAATAACCTTGAAAAATTCCATGGTGTTTTACAATCCAATAATTTTCTTCAGAAACAAATGGTTGAAGAATTGTAGCTGCGAATTCTGCATGATTGGCTGGAGCCAGATTGTCGCCAATATCATGAATTAATGCACAAACGATATACTCTTCATCTCTGCCATCTCTATAAGCTCTAGTGGCGGTCTGGAGTGAATGAGTTAATCTGTCAACTTGAAAACCTCCGTAATCGTCTCTGAGCATCTCAAGATGAGTTAATACTTTATCTGCTAAATGATCATAATCTTTAGCATTACTGGCAGCAATAATGGAGTAATCTTCAGCGTCTCCATCTTTCATTTGAGTGAATTTAGCTCTTCTTTCTGACATATAAAAATTATAGCTTAAAAACTACAAAACTATAATCTTATTTGAGGCAGTAGCAATAGCAATTAATTGCTCGTCTTGATAAATTTCACCAGAAGTAAAAACAACTGATTTTCCTTTTCTAACTATTTTTCCAGTTGCTTTTACTAAAACATTTGGAACACATGGTTTTAAAAATTTTACATCTAGATCTAATGTAAGCGGTAACTCTTTTCCTTTAGATAAATATATTAGAAATTGAGACATTGCTGAATCAACCATTCCAGAAACAAAACCGCCTTGAACAACTGTTCCATTTGAATGTGTTAGATTTTCAGATGGTAAGTATTCAACTACCCATTGATCAAGATCTTTATCATGATAACAATCCTTAAAACCTAAAATTGATAAAAATTTAGGTACATCGTTAAATATTTTATAAAGATTCTTTTCCATATTNAATTTAGTGGCGGAGGGAGTGGGATTCGAACCCACGGTGCCGATGAAGGCACGACGGTTTTCAAGACCGCTACAATAAACCAGACTCTGCCATCCCTCCTGTATTAATCAGCGTATTTTAAAGGGTTTCTGTTATTAATCAATTGGATTAATATAGCATTTACTAAATGAAGATTATAAAAGCTGATAATTATCAAACTTGGTACTTAGAGCATTTAGATAGTGCTATTTTAATTGATCCTTGGTTAACAAATACTTTGCAACCAGAGGGAACTTTTTTTATTCAAAGACGAAAAAAAAATTCAACTTGTTTATCAGAAAATCAAATTANTAAAGTAAATGGAATTATCATAACTGCCCCATTTGAAGACCATTTACATTTTGAATCAATTAATATGTTTCCAAACATTCCCATATTCACATCAAATATTGTAAAAAGGCAATTGATCAGAAAAAATGTTAAAAATACAATTCATATTCTTACCAAAGAAAATTACAAAGTTAATAATCTAAATATAAAAGCTATTCCAACAAGTTATCCTTACTATAAAACAACATTTTCATTATTAATAGAAGATGATGAGGGAAATAGTATTTTTCATGAAGGTCATAGGGTAAATTTCAAATACTTGATTAAGAATAATATCAAAGCAGATGTTGCTATTCTTACAGCAGAGGAATCTAAATTATTTGGATTTATTCAACTAGGCATGAATTATAAAAATACATTAAAAGCTGTAAATTTATTAGGATCAAATCAATTATTTATAACAGGAAACGATCCTGATCAAACACAGGGTTTTATTAAAAAATTTTTAATGACTAAATCTTTTAATATTAATGATTTATCTAGACAAATTAATGTTTATAAAAATGAAGGAGATTTTTATGAATTTTAAATTACTTCTGCAAGAGAATTTAAACAATAATCAATATTCTTCTTATTGGATGATTGTCCCATAAGTCCAATTCGCCATACTTTTCCTGCAAGCACTCCAAGACCAGCTCCGATTTCGAGATTANATTCATTTAAAAGTTTTTGTCTTGATTCNAGATCATTAACACCATCAGGAATATAGATAGCATTTAATTGAGGTAATCTATCCTCTTCTTTAACTAAAAATTCTATATTTAATTTTTCTAGGCCTTCTCTGAGTTGCATATGATTTTCTTTATGTCTTTTCCATGAATTTTCCAGACCTTCTTCGCTTAACATTACCAAAGCTTCATGTAATCCATATAATGCATTTATAGGAGCTGTATGATGATATGATCNGCCTCCTTCTCCCTCCCAATAAGACATGATTAAGTTTAAATCAAGAAACCAACTTTTCACTTTTGATTTTCTATTCTTGATCTTTTCCTTTGCAGCATTACTAAAACTAATCGGCGATAAACCAGGGGATGCTGACAAACACTTTTGTGTACCTGAATAAATTGCATCAATTCCCCACTCATCTACTTTTAAAGGAACTCCAACCAAACCAGTTACTGTATCTACAATTGATAAACATCCGTGATCATGTGCTAATTTTGTAATTGATTCTGGATCCGTAAGAGCTCCAGTAGAGGTTTCAGCATGAACAGAGGCAACAATTTTTGCATCCTTGTGTTCATTTAAAGCTGATTCAATTTTATTTAAATCTACTTTTGTTCCCCATTCATCATCAATAACTATTGGTATTCCACCAAATCGCTCTACATTCTCTTTCATTCTTTCACCAAAGAAGCCGTTTTTAGCAATGATTACCTTATCGTCAGGCTCAACAAGATTTGCGAAGCAACATTCCATACCTGCCATACCAGGAGCCGATACAGCAAAAGTTAGCTCATTCTGTGTTTGAAATGCATATTGAAGTAACTGTTTTGTTTCGTCCATCATTTTAATAAAAATAGGATCAAGATGGCCAATAGTTGGTCTTGCCATGGCCTCTAAAACTCTATCACAAACATCAGATGGCCCTGGGCCCATTAAAATCCTATTTGGTGGTATAAATGAATTTGCTTTCATGACGATATGATACTAGATAAACATCTTTTAATTAATACCCTGATGCATGACCATCTTTTCTGCTTTCTGATGCTCCATACAATACGCCTTCTTTGATCATTATTGCTTGATAGCCTCCAAATGCTCCTTTCATATAATCATCTTCATTTTGATTGACAACTCTATGACCAATTTCTTTAATTTTAGAAATTTCATTTTGATCAAAACCATTTTCAAAAATTAAGAATCCTCCATCTGTCATTTTCTCACCAGTTGGCTGAGATGATCCTACATGCCTAAACCTGGGTGCATCACCTGCTTCCTGAAGATTCATATCAAAATCAATCAAATTTATTACTATTTGTGCATGTCCTAAAGGCTGCATAGCTCCTCCCATAACACCAAAACTTACAAATGGATCACCATTTTTTGTTATAAAGGCTGGAATAATTGTATGAAATGGTCTTTTACCTCCCACTAAGGAGTTTCTATGAGTTGGATCAAGATTAAACATCTCGCCCCTATCTTGTAGCATAAATCCAGAATCATTTGGAATTACTCCTGATCCCATACCTCTATAATTACTTTGAATAAGTGAAACCATATTCCCAAATTTATCCGCCACAGTTAAATAAATTGTATCGCCATCCTCAAGATTNTTTGAATCAATAGATTTTAAAACCTTATCAAAACTAATGAGGTTATTTCTCTTCTTTGCATATCCTTTTGATATCAAATAGTCGACCGGCACTTTAGAAAAACTCATATCTGCGTAATATTTAGCTCTGTCTTCAAAAGCTAATTTTTTAGCTTCGGTAAAAAGATGGATATATTCTGCGCTATTAAAGCCTAATTTTTTAATATCATAATTTTCTAATATATTTAATATTTGTAATGCAGCAATTCCTTGTCCATTGGGTGGGAGCTCCCATACATCATATCCTCTATAGTTTGAAGAAACAGGATTTATCCATTCAGGTTTATATTCTGAAAGGTCTTTTAAAGTGAAATATCCACCTTCTGAATTAACTGACTCTACAATATTTTTTGCTATCGTACCCTGATAAAAATCTTTACCATAAGAGCTCGCTATAAGTCTGTAATCATTTGCTAATAATTTATTTTTAAAGATCTCTCCTTTTGAAGGAGTTTTACCATTTGGCATCCATATAGTCTTAAAATTTGGATAATCTTTAAATACTTCTGAAGATCTATTTAAGTAATAAGCAATCAATTCAGAAACTGGGAATCCATTTTCAGCATATCTAATTGCATCATCGAATAATAATTCAAAATCTAAACTTCCAAATTTTGAATGAAGAGCATTCCATCCAGCAACAGCTCCAGGAACAGTTACAGGAAGAGCTCCATAGGGAGGTATTTTATTAATACCTTCATCTCTTAACTTTTCAATAGATATATTCTTTGGTGCGGGACCGGAAGAATTTAAACCATAAAGCTTTTTATCTTCCGCACTCCACACTATTGCAAATAAATCTCCTCCAATACCGCATCCGGTTGGCTCTACCAGTCCTAAGACAGCATTTGCTGCAATTGCAGCATCAATCGCATTTCCTCCAGCTTTAAGTATTGAAATGGCCGTTTGTGTTGCAAGCGGATGACTTGTTGCTGCCATTCCATTAGTTGCAATTACTTCTGATCGGCTGGCAAATTCAAGACCAGTTATCCTGTCATATCCATTTATAGGATTTGTGATTATTAATATGATTAAGATATATAAGAATTTCATTATTTATTAATATATACTCATGTCATGAAGATGTTAATAGCTTTTTTTGTTATGTTTTTCAGCTTTAATCTTTCAGCTGAATTTGATAATAAATGTTCTGTTCTAATTACATTGAGATTCCAAAATAATGAAAATGCTTATGCTGATGCATTAGATAAAATTAACCAGTGTAATAAGTATGATATTTTATCAGTCACAAGTTTTTTGGAACTATCAGTAAGTAAAGTTTATATTACAGACATTATTCAAACATATTGCATGTTTAATCATGAAATAGTTACACTTTTAGATAACAAAACCTCCAATTTAAGTTGCGTACATAGAGGTGAAGCACGAACAGAAAGAAAATTAAGCTAATTAACTAACGTATAAATTTAATCCCATCATTACTAAAACTACAATAGATGGTAACCATATAATTGGTCTTATTAAGGGAAATCTATATAAATCTATAATGTGACCAAACAAATATACAATTCTCAAGCCAAACCAAATTTTACCTAACAATAGGTTATCAACACTTAATACAACAGACATCATTGCAAAAGGAATAAAAATTAGCATTGACTGTCTTAAATTCTCAGTCGCTACCATCATTCTCTTGGATAAATCAGTTAACCCAGAATCATCACCACCTTTATAAGTAAACTCAATAAACGGTACTTTATGTAAAGAAAATGACATTCTTAAAAAGAGATGAAGAGCATAAAAAAATGTTACGCAAATTATTAAATTAACCATATATACCTCAACTATTTATATTTCTAAGAATACCATATTCTAAGATTTAATTAATGCAATATCCTCTGGTTTCAAAAGATTATTATCTAAACTATCGACTAATGATCCGAGATTTTTGGCATAAGGTTTCCAACGACCCTGCCCTGATTTATTTACTGGCTTTCTTACTTGCTCAGAACTAGCAGTTCTTACAGATCTATCTGTTTCATAAAATGTTATACAAGATTCTTCAAATGGTAGTTCAAGGTAATCTAACACTCTTTTAACTTGACCTTCTAGATCATCAATTACGTCTTCATTATTAACTCTTAAAATTTTATTTGGAAGTACTTTGTCCCAATGATCCATTAGTTTTACGTAACTGTTATAGTAATGTCCAGCTTCTTCAAGGCCATAAGTAAATTCTTGTCCTTGAGCAAATAATTGCTTAAACATACTAAAACAACAATCCAATGGGTATCTTCTCGCATCAATAATTTTTGCATTTGGAAGAATTAAATGGATAAGTCCAATATGACGAAAGTTATTAGGCATCTTATCAGTAAATCTTGGAGCATCTTTTCTATGCATTCTTGTATCATCAATAAAACTTTTACCTAGTTCTTCTCTCTTTTCTTGAGTTAAAGATGTCATACTTTTAGGGTAATTGCCTAATTTACCGTATATATCGTCGCCTCTTAAACTTTGTGCCATTGAAAGTATATTTGGCAATTCAAGTGTTCCATCAACCATTGAGTGAGATGCAAGAATTTGTTCAATTAATGTTGATCCTGCTCTTGGAAGACCTAAAATAAAAATTGGATCATTAGAGTTATGTCCACCCCCACCAAGCTTATTAAAAAAATTTTTATTGCATACATCTATCTGTGCCTGAAGTTCATTGTCCATTCTTTCAATAGAATATTTACTTTGTTCATTTTTAATTAAATTTCCTTTATTCAAGTTTTCAAATGCTTCATCATACTCACCAATAGCTTCACAACCTTGTGCAAGAGCAAAATGAAAATAGGCTTTATCTTTTAAAGTCAAATCAACTCTTTTTAACTGATTTCTCATTTGATCTAACTCACTTTTAGAAAATTTATATGTTTTCAAATTAGATAAAGAAAAATATGCCTCTCCATGATCTTGTTTTATTTTGTATGCTGATTTATAACTTTCAATAGCGTCATCAGTCTTACCAAGTGTTTTTTCTGCATGACCTTTAGAAGTTAAAGCACTGAAATTAAACTTATTCTTTTCAATAATAGATTCAAATAATTCTATAGCCAGACCATGATCTCCATTTTGCATTACTTCACTGGCTTTTTGAGCTTGATATGAAAGATTTTCAGGGAATTGTTCACATAAAATATTTACTTGTTCCATTGTTTTGGCGAATTTTTGTTTTTTTCTAAGAATCATTGCATATTTCATTCTTAGCTCACCATCATTTGGACTAAATTTAACGGCATTCTCAAGTAATATCTCTGCATCATCAAAATAACCTAATCTGTTAGCTATTTCAGCTAACAGTGACATGGCATAAACGTCTGTAGGATTCTTTTTTAAGTATTCCCTACATTGCTTTTCAGCAATTCCTAATCTACCTTCGTTAAGGATTTGGTTTATATATAAGAGAACACTGGGAATTGATTCAAGTTTTTTAATCTGCTCGTATGCGTGTTCTGCAGCAGGTTTATTTTTCATTTTTGTAAAATAATTAAATAAAGACTTCCATGATGAAATGAGAGCAGGATTAAGTTCACAAGCTTGTCTATAATGTGAAGCAGCATTTTCGTCATTTCCAATAGCTTTACTAAGATGTCCTAACTCTTGATATGCTCTTCCCATATCTGGCGCTTTTGTTAGAAGGTTTTCTAAATATTTTTGTGAGTCTTTATAATTTTTGAGATATCTTGAACATACTGCTGCAAAATATAAACTCTCAAGATGATCTGGGTCTTTTGCTAAATTAGATTCGAGCATACTCAGAGCCTCAACAAACCTACTATCCCTAATAGCTTTAGATGCTCTTGAAATATCTATTTTAGTTTCAGACATGTAAATATTATAAGTAATCTTTAGCTAATATTAAAAAAGGGAGCCTAAGCTCCCTTCTTGATAATTTATTAAAAGTTAAAAATTTTTCTTAACTCTAATACCTATGGTTGTAGGTCTGATATACGCAATACGTTGTCTATCAAAAACGAATGTATTACTAATTTCAGCTCTCTCATCAGTTACGTTATCAACATAAAGCTCAGCAGTAAGTTCATCGTTACTAATACCGGCTCTAAGGTCGATGTAACTATAGCTATCTTGTTTTGCTTTATTTGGTTCCATAATATCTGAATAACTTTTATCAGAGAAAGTGTACTGAACCTGAATATGTCCAACATTACCTCCAGCCATTCCAGTTTCTTTTCTAATTCTAATATTACCCTGATGTCCAGGAGCAAAAGCTAATTCTGATCCAACTACAACATCATCAGTAGGCACAAGTTTGTCATCAATATTAGAATTTAATAGTGAAAAAGCACCTGCGACAGATAAGCCTTCAATATTTGTATAGTATGTGAAATCACCCTCTACACCTCTAATGGTTGCATTAGCAGCATTATCAGAGAAGAATAAATTAACAATACTTGGATCAAAAATTGTACTTTGCAATCCAGAAACATCTACATTGAAAGCACTACCATTGAATCTCATCTGACCATCCAATAGTACAGTTTTCCAACCAAATTCGACATTGGTAATTTCATCAGATTCTACTTCAGGCTTCACAGTATATGAACCATCTGCATTNGATGCCCCTACTGGTCTATTTAATAAACCAGGTCTAAAGCCTTCAGACCATGTTACGTAATACATAATATCATCTGATGGATTCCATGAATAAGTTACTTTTCCAATAACACCATCAGATTTAGCAACATCTGGATATCCATTTGGGTTACCAGGAGCGTATTGGACAGATAAGTTAGATCCAAATCTTTGCTCATCAGGATTGCCAAAACCATTACCAAAGGATGAGTTAGCACTACCTTCAAAGTCAACTTCAATATCGTACCAACGAGCACCAACTGTAAGTTCTGAAGTGTCAGTTAAAGCAATATTGAGCTCACCAAATACACCTTTTTGCTCATCAGTTCTTCTTATGTCATTAAAGAANATTACTGGTTCAGAGAAAGGTCCAGCTGAGAACCAACCTGCACCAGCTCTAACCGCTGACTTTCCACTATCTGAACGATCTCCAGTGACAGATATATCTGTTAATGCGTAGTTTGCAGCATATGTAATATCATTTGCTAGTGAACCTGGGTATGTAAACAGATTTAATTCCATGAGTTCAGTATCACTTAAGAAAACACCAGCTGTTAAAGACATAGTGTCATTAATTGGAGCATTTACTCTAAATTCGTGACTCTCTACACTTGTATGAGTTGTTGAGTCAACAAATAAGTCCGCAGTTCCACAACTTCCAAATGGAGCTCCAGTTGGTGAGAATGATGTGTAAGTTACATAGTAATCACAAATGTAATATGGGAGATATTGACCAACAAATAAATAATCAGTGTAATCAACTATTTGATTTGTTTCTCTATCAGTATATGCACCAGCATAAACTGCTTCTAGTTCTCCAATTGAGCCTTCTAAAGTAAGACTCATATTTTCATATTCATCTGAGATATGATCATCACTGAATCTTTGAATTTCCAAATCGCCTAAATTAGGATCAGCGAAGAAAACTCCATCTGATTCAATAGTTTGTTCTGCATATACTAATGTGGCATTCCAGTTATCACCAAGCTCCCTAGCAAGAGTTGATCTGAAACCTTCATACTCAGTTCCATTAACATTATCTTCTTCAAGAGCAGGAGTATTAGCAAATGTCACGCCTGAAAGATCAGCTCCAGCTTGGAAGCCACCTCTCTGTGAAGATACAGGTAATCCATTTTCTCTTACTGTGCCTGCAGTTCTGAAACGAGCTGACATACTAGGATCAACATTTCCAGCTACTTGATCGATATATCCACCTCTTCTATCACTATATCCAACAAATCTCCATGTTGTTTTATCTGATATAGGAACGTTTGTCATGAACTCTAGCTTAGTACCAGTATCTCCTTCTGGCATAAATCTTGTTTCAACTTCTACATTACTTTCAGTAACGCCTGGTTTTGGTTTGTTAGTAATCATTCTAACAACACCAGCTTGCGAGCTAGCACCAAATAGAGTTCCTTGAGGTCCTGATAGTACCTCAATACGTGCAACGTCAGCTGCATAAACATCTAAGTTTCTACCAGGTTGAGCTAATGGTTGCTCATCTAAATAGAAAGATACATTTGGAGCCAAACCAGCCACACCAGCAGTAGTTAAGTTTGGTGTCGTTGAAGCAAGACCTCTAATATAGATAGTGCTTTGGCCAGGACCGGAGCCACCAGCTGTTACACCAGGTAATTGAGTGAGATAGTCTTCAAATACATTGATTCCTCTCTCCTCTAAGGTTTCTTCGTTTAATGCATTAACAGAAAGCGGTACATCTTGTAGACTCTCAGATTTCTTTCGAGCAGTAACTACAACTTCTTCAATCGTCGCATTTTGTGCAGCAATATAGCCACTGAAAACTGATGCATTAATTACTGCAAAAGTTGATAGCGATGGCAATATCGCAGGAATTAATGAAGGCGTAATTTCCTTCCGTATTTTGTTTAATTTTTTTAACATAGTTTCCCCTAATTAAGAAATTAATAGATAAAGGTTAACAAATAACTAAAAAGTATACAAATTTAGTTAAGTAAATATACCTATTTATCACACACAAGTACCTTCAAAGTGGAAATTTAGCATTAATTATGTTTCACTTAAGGCTAATTTAAGGCTCTATGAACAATTTAAGCAAACCAAGGTTTTTAATCTCAATTATTCTTTTGTCATTAATAACTGCAATAGTTTCTCTAAATTCTGGCATCTCAGAGTCATTTTTTCTTAATTTACAAGCTTTTTTATCAAAGTATCTAGGGTGGATGATTATATTAATAGCAAATGGATTTGTTATTTTTGCTTTTTTTCTTATTTTCACAAAATATAAAGATATTAGACTGGGTGGAGTTGATGCAAAACCAACATACTCTTATGTAAATTGGATTGCCATGCTATTTAGTGCAGGACTAGGTATTGGATTACTCTTTTATGGAGTAGCTGAGCCAATAATGCATCTTAACTCATATCCAGGAATGATTGAGGGAAATACATCATTCAATGCTGGTAAAGCAATTGGTTTGGCAAATCTTCATTGGGGTTTGCATGGTTGGGCTATTTATTCACTTTTAGGGCTTTGCTTTGCATTTGCTTCATATAACAAAAGACTTCCGTTTAGAGTTAGTTCTTTATTAGGGCCTAAAATCTCTAATAATAAACCACTAGCAATATCAATAGATATTATTGCAATACTTACAACAGTGCTTGGTGTAACAACTTCTTTGGGATTAGGTACTATTCAAATTAGTTCAGGATTAGAGTATGTTTTTTCAATACCTGAAAGCTTTTCTAATCAAATAATTATTATTTCTTTGATTACTTTAATAGGTTTAACAAGTGTTTGTTTAGGACTAGATAAAGGTATTAAAAGGCTATCTCAGATAAATATGATTCTTGCCTCCTCATTAATGGCTTTTATATTTATATTTGGGCCAACCGTTTTTATATTAAATGCATTAATTCAAAATTTTGGTTCTTATGTAAACACCCTTATAGAGTCAGCAACATGGACAGAAGTATATTCTTCTTCATCATGGCAAAATGGATGGACTTTGTTCTTTTACACATGGTGGTTTGCATGGGCACCATTTGTTTCTTTATTTATTGCAAGAATATCGTATGGAAGATCAATTAAAGAGTTTATTATTGGGGTACTTTTTGTTCCATCATTAATTGTTTTCTTGTGGATGGGAATTTTTGGTAATGCAGGTATATATCAGGTAATAAATGAAACAAGTCAATTAAATGAGATCGTTAATAATAACTATACTGTAGCTTTATTTGCTCTATTTGATGTTTATCCAATACCTACATTAATTTCAATTTTAGCTTTAACTATAATTGTGACATTTTTTGTTACTTCATCTGATTCAGGCGCCCTTGTAGCATCAATGCTCTCATCAAAAAGTCATGTAGGCATTCATGATGATTCCCCTATTCTGTCAAGGGTAACATGGGCAATATTACTAGGTATTATTGCTGCAGTACTTTTATATAAAGGTGGTCTTACTGCACTTCAAACTTCGGTAGTTATATGCGGAGTCCCGTTCTCGATTATTGTTGTATTTGCTATAAGACATTTTTACAACTCTCTTGAGTCAGAGTTAGATAAGAATTAGTTTATCTCGTCATCTAATTTCTTAAGCTCATCTTCTTCCATCTCGTCTTCATAAATTAAATCGTTATTTTGATTGAATCTTTTAGAAACAATTATCGCTGAAACGATAATGATTAGTATGATTCCTATTTGATATAACATTGATTGAATTATTATAATTAAGACTTACCTATATAGTAAGTCAAAAAGATATAAATTAATGGATGCACTTGAAAATATTTTAAATCGAGTCTCTGCTAGAACTCTTGCAGAACCTTTTCCTTCAAAAGACGAAATGGACACAGTTTATAAGGCTGCATTAAGAGCGCCTGATCATGCATGGCTAAGAACAAGCAGTTTCATTGANGTCAAAGGTAAAGGTTTAGACAAATTATCAGATATATTTGTAAATTATGGTAAATCTATTCCAGACATATCAAATGAAGTTTTAGATAAATATAAAAATGCTCCTTATAGAGCTCCAATGATTATAATTTTAGTTAACTCATATAAAGAACATCCTAAAGTACCTGCAATAGAGCAAAAATTATCTACAGCAACGGCTGCACAAAATATTATGCTAGCTTTAAATGCAATGGAATATTCTTGTATATGGAGAACTGGAAAAATGGCATTCAATGAGGTTATTCAAACAGAACTTGGCCTAGAAAAAAATCAAGAAATACTGGGTTATCTTTACATCGGAACCGAGGTTGGAAAAAAGAAAGAAATTCCAAATTTAGATATAGATAACTTTGTAAGTTATCTATAAATTATTTTTATATCTAAAAGCTGCTGTAAATGCTATTGAAGCAAACACAATTTCTGCAATTAAAGATGAAAGACCCAAAGGAGCATCATGACTAATACTTGCTAGGATATTAAAAGTTCCTGCTAACAAGTAAATCAATCCACAACAAAATATAAATTCATACTTCTTTGATGATAATGATAGAAAACACATAATAGATGAGGCCAAAAAGAAAGCAGTAAAGTCTCTTATCTGTGTATTTCTTCCATCACCTTCAAGGTATAACATGCCGAGTGATTCAGCCGCAGATGCTGGCATAAAAATCCATTGCAGTGCTATCAATAGTAAAACTACTCCAAGAACTGATGATAATGTATTTGCTATTTTCATAATTGTATTAATTCTGTATTTTCGATTTCGTTATTAAGTATTATAGAGTCTTTTTTATTTACTAAAAAACAATTTTTATTATCGCCGAAACTAACAGAGTACTTTGGTATATCGTTAACTAAATGTAATGCACAGAAACCTTCAACAGCTATACACTCTGATATAAGATCGTCAGTAAGAATTTGATTTACAAAAGGTATCCTCTCGGGTTCCTCATCATAGTGAGGACAACATATACCCTTAACGAAACCAAGACATGGAAGAACAGCTTGGCGATCTTTCCATGAATCAGTAATTCCTTTCTCAAACCAACAGATAGCACCAGCACTAACGCCACTCATGATAGTGCCTTTAGTGTAAGCTTTGTGTAATATTTCATCTAACTTCCATTCTCTCCAAACTGCTAACATGCTTTTTGTATTACCGCCCCCAACAAAAATTATGTCTTGTTCATCAATATGCTTTTCAATATCTATGGTTCTTTTAAAAAAATCTATATGAGATGTTTTGCACCCAAGAGAATCAAAAGCTTTATAAAAATTTTCTATATATTGCGAATCATCTCCTGTAGCTGTAGGAATAAAGCATATTGAGGGATTTTTATTGCTAGACTGATCAATAATATATTTTTCTATCTTTAATTCTTTGATTTCTCTACCGAAGCCCCCGCCTCCAATTGCAATTATTTGTTTCATTTAATTATTTCCTAACTGTAATGTTTTTGTGAGATCTCCAAGCCATGGTTCATAATTTTTCCATTGACCAATACCCTTTTTATAAATTGGTTGTCGAACCTGCTCAGAACTAGGAGTTCTAACCGTTCTTTTAGTCTTATAAAAATCAATACAACCTTGTTCAAATTTAAGATCACAAAATTTAAGAAGTTTTTTAATCTCATTTTCAGTATCTTCAATCATATCTTCATATATGACTCTGTGAACTTTTCCCGGAAGCACCTTATCCCAATGTTCCATAATTCTTAAATAATCTAAATAATAGTTGCCAATTCTATTTTGTGAGTATGTAAAACCTTGACCAGATCCAAAAAGTTGTTTGTAACAGCTAAAACAACAGTCCATAGGATTTCTGCGAGCATCAATTATTTTTGCATTTGGTAATATCAAATGTATTAACCCTATATGAACAAAATTATTGGGCATCTTATCTATAAAATATGGTTTATCAGTAACTCTCTGATCTAAAGTATTTTTAATATACGCAGCTCCCATTTTTTGAAATTCTTCTTTATCAGTTTTTGCTAGTGATGATGGATATTCAGATTTACTTTGAGAATTTTTTTTATTTGCAATTTTTCTTGATAACGCAATAATATTTTGTAGTTCTGTTGTCCCCTCCACTAATGAATGTGACGATAAGATTTGTTCCAATAAAGTAGAACCTGATCTTGGTAATCCAACTATAAAAATAGGATCTGTATTTAAATCTCCGGTATTTAAATTATTGCTTAAAAAGTCTTCAGTAAAAAAATCTATCAACTCATCGCATTCTTTAGTAAATTTCCTTGAGTCCCAAGGCACTTGTTTACTTTTAAGAGTGTTACCTTTGATATAGGCTGCAATAGATTCTTCATATTGGTTGTTATCTTCTTGAGCCTTTCCAAGAGCAAATAGTAAATGATAGTAATCTTCGATTTTCAAATCCTCGTTCTTTAATAAGGATTTGATATCTTCAATGTCTTTGTCTGTAAATTTATATGTTTTAAGATTTGCTAAACTCCAATAAGCTTCTCCAAAGCCAGTTTTTGTTGTGATCGCTTTTTTATATGATGCTATGGCTTTGTCTAGATTACCAACTGCTCTTAAAGTATGGCCATAACTTAAATGCAGTTGATTATTTTTAATGTTTTTATCATTGATGATTATTTCAAATATTTTTAGAGCTTCATCATGCTGATTGGCAAGCGCTAAGTTAACAGCCTTCAAAGTTAAATATTGTGCATTGTCTTTATCTTTATCTAAAAGAATTTGAATTTGTTCCAATGCTTGAAAAGGTAACTGCCTCTTATAAAGAAGATTTGCATAGCTTAATCGTGCTTCATCATAATCTGGCGACAGATCTAAAGCTCTTGAAAAAAGGTATCCAGCATCTTTATATGCTCTAAATTTAACGCCTATATCACCAAGCAGTTTCATTGCGTTTACATCTAGCGGATAATCTTTAAGATAATCTCTTAAGATTGGTTCAGCTTTTTTTAATTTATCCTCTGATATAAATCTTGCTGCTTTAATTAGCTCCTTAGGAATATTGTCTTTTGTATAGCTCACTTTTTAAATAAAAAAGGCTGCATCAAAGATACAGCCTTATATAAGTTTTTATAAAATTACTTATTCATTTTCCAACTATATTTAATTCCAAATGTTCTTGGTCTATTTACAGTTGTTAATTTTTCTATATCTTCACTATTTATGTAAAGCTCAGCAACTTCATCAAATACATTATCAAAATATACTTGAATTGATGCCTGATCACTTACATCCATGGTGTATGACAAGCTGCCAATTCCATAGGAATCTTGCATCTCTCTGTCATCATAGAAAAGATCATTCCACATTTTATCAACAAATGCGTAATTGAAATCAATTCTAGATTTATCAGATAGCTCAGCTGTTAAACCAAAATTACCTTTTTTATCTGGGGTAAAAGGTAGATCTTGGTTTTCTCTAGCTTCAACTGCTCCTCTTAATTCATAATCTTCTGTTAAGATTGCATCATTTTTTGCAAAGGCAAAAGTTGCAGATACTCTATCAGATAAGATAATTTTTGAATCAATTTCAAAACCAATACTTGAAGCTTCACCAACGTTGTCTACTAAACCTAATAATGAAATATCAGGATCGAACCAACCTAGTTGTATGTCATCCCATTTCATAGAGTAAACCGCTCCATTTAGTCTCAATCTTCCATCCATTAATATTGTTTTAAAACCAAATTCATAATTGGTTAAGAAGTCAGCATCATATGTAGCGCCAAGCTGAGTTGTTCTGTTAGTTCCACCTGGTCTATATCCTTCAGAAACAGTTGCATAAATCATTGCATCATCGTTTACTTGATAAGATATATTGGCTTTAGAAATGCTATCACTTCCATCATAAAGTGAATCAACATTATCTGGTCTAGTTGAACTATACAAAATGTAATTAGGCCACCAGACAGTTCCAACAAAACCTTTAAGAGTTGTCTCATTGTCAAAATTTCTGTGTCCTAATGTAAGTTCAGTTTTATCATTCAATTGAAGATAAACTTCACCAAAAACAGCAGATTCTTCTTCATATCTAACTTGATCAGTTTGATAATATAAATCATCTGAACCAGGAACGGCCGCATCTGGATTGATTGCAGGTACATGCCATTGAGAATCATAAGCTGTTTCATTTTCAGTCATGAAAGCACCAACAATCCAATTAAATCTTCCATCTGAGTTAGAAGCTAATCTTATTTCAGTTGTGTCATATTCTTGGTGAGTGTCATTTTCAAATTGAATACTTGGATCTACACAAGGTCCAAAATAGTATTCATAACATGTGTAATAACCTTCAACAAATCCATCAATAGAATAATGTGAATAGTCACTTAATACCTCAAAATCTCTTTCAAGTGATGATGTAGTAAATGTTAAGTCAGCAAAACCTAGATCTCCAGAAACAGTCAATGAAAATCTATCCCATTCGTCATGAGTAGTATCATCATAGAACCTGCTCACATTATATCTGCCTAATTTATCTGGATTATGGTCCCAAACACCATCTGTCTCTGTTTCCTGACCCATAAAGTTTGCATCAATTTTCCAACTGTCATTTAGATCAACTCTTAATGCAGCTCTATAGCCTTCTTTAACTGCGTCATTAAAATTATCCTCAATGAACATTTCATTAGTTCTTGTAATACCGCTTACTGGGAATGTTATAGAGTCACTAACTGAGTCAATATAACCTCCATCGTCATCATTAAAACCAACGAAACGCATAGCAACATTTTCTGATAAAGGAATATTCACAAAGCCCTCTACCATAGTACTATCATCACCTCCCGAAGTTGATTCGACAGAAACATTTACTCCTGAGTCAAACTCACCTGATGGCTTATTAGTAATTATTTTAAGATTACCTGCCTGTGAGGCTGCTCCATACAAAGTACCTTGTGGTCCTGACAGAGCTTCAACCCTTTCGATGTCATAGACATGAACGTCTAAATTATCTCCAATCATAGTTACAGGAGATTCATCTAAATAAATTGCAACCGCAGGTCCCTGAAGCGACTGGTTACTGTTACCACCGTCAGAAATACCTCTCATAAATATTTGACCTTGGCCAGGTCTTCTTTGAGTAGCTGATGCTGAAGGAAGTTGCAGAACATAGTCAGCAAAATCTTTAATATTTAAGTTATCAAGCTCAGTAGCTGACAATGTTGAAACGCTTATAGGCACATTCTGAAGGTTTTCAGATTTTTTTTGTGCAGTAACTATAACCTCTTCAACAGTAGCATCTTGAGACAAGACGTCTGATGCCATAAATACTGAAGATGCAAAAACAGTAGCTTTTGTTACAGCTTTATGGACTTTTTCAAAATGAAATATATTCATGTATTACCCCCCAAAAGTAATAAAAATTTAAATAAAATATACATTAATTTTAAAATATAGTAAATTTATATTACATTTTAAATATACACATGTTTAACACAAACAAGCCCATATTTATTGCAATTATTCCGATTGTTTTATTAAGTTTAGTAAGTTGTTCAAAAGATAACTTTTCATTTTTACCGTTAAATGAACAATGGATTGTTAACGAAAAAGAAGCAACAGAATGGTCAATGGTGAAACACAATAACCTTCCTACATTAACCGGCTCAATAGAATGGAAAAATTACATGAATTTTCTAGAAAATGAATTTAAAAAATATGGTGTTGTTGATATACACAGAAATGCTTGGGAATTTGATAAATGGACTATATCGGAAGATCCTTCAAATTGGACCCTTTCGGTTGATGGAAATGACGTTAGAGTTGCATATTATGGTGCATATTCAGGTAAAACAGACCTTGATGGAGTTACTGCTGAATTGATCTATTACGATCATGATAATCCACCAAGTAATATCAAAGATAAAATTGTAGTGATACCAACCAGAAAACATCCGAGTAAGCCATACAGTACTAATTATTTAACTAATTTTACCTATAATGAGTACGAATATGTACTTGATGGCGATACTCTTCCTGAGCCATTTGAATTTGTAGATCCTGAGGTCTCTTTTACTTTTGATATTTGGTATCAACTTGCACAAAGATTAGATCAAATACCAGAGGATGGCGAAGCTGCTGGTGCCGTAATTGTATATGACATGGCGTATGACAGAACAAAGGGTCTATATACATTTCCTGTTCCTGATCATTATGATTCGCCAACCTTAATTCTTTCAAGAGAAGATGGAGCTGGTGTAATTGAAGCATCAAAAGAAAAAAAAGAAGCAACAATTGTCTTAAATAGCAAAATTGAAAAATCAGAAGCTTACCAATTAATTGGATATTTGCCAGGTAAAGATTATGGAACCGACAAAGATGAACAAATTATTTTAACCAACCATACAGATGGTCCATCTATTACTCAAGATAATGGTGCTTTAGGTATATTAGGCATAATTAAATACTTCTCTAACATTCCCCAAGAAAAAAGAGATAGAACTTTGCTTATTTATCTTGATTGCAGACATTATATGCCTGGCATGGAACAAGCCCACAAAGATGTTTCTTGGTTGAAAAAAAATCCCAATTTAAAAAATAAGGTTGTTGGATTAATACAAGCCGAACACCTTGGAGAAATGGACTATAAAGAGGTTAATGGAGAAGTGCTACCCACTGGCTATACAGAACAATCATATTTATGGACGAGAAATAATGATTATTTAATAGAGTCTGCTAAAAATGCTTTAGATAGGTATGGTTGGTCTAGAGGAATGTTGTCCGTTCCTGAAAGGCCCGGCCCTAATGGTAACATTCAACAAGTATGGTGGGGAGTTGGTATTATCGCATTAGCAAATGAACTTAGAGATAATGAAGATTGCGATGAATATTCTTGTGACGAAAGCCTAACTTCTGATAGTCCTTTGGTTTGGAATGGGTCAAGTTGTGAAGTTTGGACATGTTTAAATGTTCCAGCATATGGTCAAGGTGGTTTCTTAGGATACTACTGGAACAAATATTCTGATATAAGTAAATGGAACTCAGAATTGTTTATTCAGCAAACTTCAACAATGATAGATCTTACTGGCGTTTTAATGTACAGCGACCTTGAAAAAATTAAACCAATTCTTGGTGATCAAAGTTTCAGGAATACTGATATGAGTATCGCTGCTCCGATTGATATTGAGGAATAAAATATTTCACCAGCTAAAGGTGTTATGAAATTTTAATAACTTTTGTTTCCAAAGATTCGTATAGTGTTTAAATTCATTTTCCTTTATTAAAAATTTTTTATACATCAAATCTCTATCAACCATTAATATAGCAACTTGCGAGATATTGGTCTCAAACATAATATTGTGAGCATTAGCATAAGCACATCCCTGAAGAAAGTAATCATCTATCCACTCTTTTTTCTTAATTCTTTTTGATGTTTTAAAATCAATAATAGTATCTTTCCCATCTATAACACCTATACAGTCTGCTGTTCCGGCATAAAGTTTATTTAGGACAAGATGAACCTCTAATCCATAAACTTCAGAGATGTTTACAAGAGCATCATCTATTAATTTTTTTGACATTCTTTTTGCCATATTGCCTAAGCTATTATCAGTAAAGATATCTTCATCAATACCATTAAGATGATTTTCTAGAGATAGATGCACCATGGTTCCAATATCTGTAGCCTCTTTCATAACTCTATCTGCTTCAATATCACCCACCCTATTTCTCCATTCACTCAAAGATGATTTCTTATCAGACATATTATCCAAAACAGTAGTAACACTTGGTACTTCATTATTTTCAGGATCTATATAGAATCTTCCAAGGGTATTTTCAATTCGTTTAAGTTCTGGATATTTATATTTATTTGTTATCATTAGGAATATTCTTATTTAATATGTTTAATATAAAATTAAATCCTCTTTGGAGCAAAACAGTATTAGTAATTACATTTAGTTTTTTGTTATTACTGTCTTCTTATGTGCTTATTGATCCAAAAGGTAGTGCAAAAAATCTTCTCTCAATATATAGCTTTTTTGCAATAAACTTTGAGTCATTATTTTTATATATTGGTTTTGGTGTATTAGTTTTCTTAGTCGTAATAGCATTTTCGAAAAGTGGTTCAAGAAAAATTGTTCTTGAAGGGAGATCAAATTATTCATATTTTTCATGGTATTCAATGCTATTTGCCACTGGAATGGGTGCTGCACTTCTTTATTGGTCTACTTATGAATGGCTTGTTTATTACACAAATCCTATTGAAGGTGAAGTTCAATCTTTACTGAAAGCAAGGTCCTATCCATTATTCCATTGGATGTTTACAGGTTGGGCCCTATACATACTTCCAACAGTAGCATTTGTTTTTTCACTTATGAAGAATCCAAATACTCCACTAACTTTTTCAGGAATACTTCTAAAAGAACAATCTGGACCAATAAGAATTTTATTAGATACCTTTTTTATTGGTGCAATATTAACCGGAGCAGGTGTTGGTCTGGCACTATCCTTTCCTCTTATGTCAGCTGCTATATCAAAACTGTTTGGACTTAATCAAACAATTTATTTAGATTTTGTCATGTTATTAATATGTATGTGCATTGTTTCAATAAGTGTTTATAGAGGCCTTCAAAACGGTATTAAAAAACTTAGTAATTTTAATATTATTCTTGTTATCTCCTTTTTAACACTAATCTTAATAACTGGTCCTACAAAATATATTGTCATTAATACATTTGAACCAGTTACATATGTTTTAAAAAACTATTTGTCACTTAGCTTACTTAAATCACAGTACTCGCTTGATTGGACCGTTTTTTATTGGGCATGGTATATAGCTCTAGCACCAGCAGTAGGAGCTTTTATAGTTAATATTTCAAATAATAAAACTGTGAGGGAATTGATCTTTGGAGCTTTGATTGTTGGTTCATTGGGTTGTATTTTTCATATTGGGGTTCTATCAAATATATCTATTTACGCATATGAGAATGGTATCTTGGATGCGCCAAAAATATATGCAGATCAATCTATGACATCACATGCTCTTGTTATTGAAACTATATCATCGTTAGATTATGGAATATTTTTCTTAATTTTGTTTACCATAATTGCAGTAGTATTTTTGTGTACAACTTATGATTCTCTATCATATATTTTGGCTACAGCATCAATGAAGAATTTTAAAGATAAACCTTCTAGAAGTTTGAGAGTTTTTTTTGCAATAATTCTTATGATACAACCAGCTTTAATTATGTTTTTAGGAGGTAAGGACTCATTTATGTGGCTTTTAGTTGTAATATCTGTACCATTGATTCTAATTTATTTATTTCTAATATTATCGATCATTAAAAATGCAATTAAATTTAAAAAATCATAGAGCTAATATTTTTGAAAAAAATCCATTTGATGTAAATAAAACATCAATAATATTTGTGCCTGGAGCAGGAATGGATCATAGAATAATTTCAATGTTTAATTTAGAAGACCTTTATGACCAATTTAATATTCTTGGTATTGATTTACCAGGTCATGGATATACTTCAGGCCCAATAGTAGATTCAATTAGAGATCATACCCATTTTTGCATAGACGTATTCAATGAAATCGGAATAAAGAAACCAATTGTGATTGGTCATAGTTGGGGTGGATTAGTCGCTTTGGATTTATCGACAGAATTTCAAAATAAAATGACAATTTGTATGAACATTGCATATCCATTCCTTGTTGGTGATATGTTGCTTGACTTTGCAAAAGGTAATTTAGATCAAGCTGTTGAATTTTTAATGAAGTATGGGATTCATAAATTTCCTGAAACTGAAATAAAAACAAAGGGATTTGGAACAATGGGTTCTGGATTTTATGGAAGATCTAAAGGACAAATTAAATCTCCTTATGGAACAAAAGTTGTTGAAGATGATCCTGAAAGAGAAATTAAACTTTATCCTTTGAAGCGATTATTTAATCAGTCAGAGAAAGAAATTAGTTCAATAGATTTAAAGTCATGTAATGTTTTCAGGCTTTCAAAAGACCAAATANCGAAATTACAAAACGTTAAATATATTTTTAGCGAAAAAGATAAATTAGCTAGATTTAATCCTGAAAATGAATTACTTCAAAATATAGATCATGACAAAGATATAGTTCATCTTGAGGATGTTGGTCATTTTCCATTTTTTGAAGATAGAAAATTGATCTCAGATACTCTTGTCGAAATAATTAAATCTTAAATTCAAATAATTTTGTAATTAAAAATTCAGTAACTGAATTATCATTGATTGTTTCACATTTTTGATAACCTAAATATGATTGAATGTCTGTTGCACAATAACCATAAGGTATGTATATACTTTTCGTATCATCAATATAACCTGTTTCGGGCCATACATGTTCAGCGTCTAAGTTTAGGATTGATATAACTCTCTTATTTTGATCACAACTGGAGTAAGTGTTTTCAACATAATTTTCTTTAAATGAAAATTTATTTTCAGATACTTTGTTACATTTAAATTTTTTTGCCCATGAATTTATTGTGTTTTCTAATGGTTCCCAAAAATAACCATCATCTGATCTTATATCAACTGGTGGCACCCCTGTATCTTTTAAAGATCCATAAAGTATTGCATTTACTGGACGATCAGGTGTACAAGCTAAATCTTTTGCTTGCATACCGTTAACGCTTAATACTCCTGATATTTTCTCTGGATAAGAACATGCAAATGCTGTAACAAACATTCCACCTCCACTATTTCCAATAAGATATATTTCATCTATTTCATACTTTTCTTTTAAAAAATCAATTAGTGAATTAATGAAGCCGATGTCATCAGCGCAAGTTTGCCAGGAACATCTTCCAGTATCAGGACAATCAGGATATTTTGGATAAATATCAGCATCAATATCGCATGTTTCTCCATTAGGTGTCTTTGTAACAGATCCAGTTAAATCATTCCATGATGATATAAACGTTTTAGAGGTATATGTTTCAAGGTCAAAAAAATATTTTCCTTGAGGATAAACTGCTAAAAAATTATATTTTTCAGCTATTAAATTTAATCCTCCAGTTATTTCTGATTCAAACGCAGAGGCAGTTCCTGAGTAGCCATGAAAACCAATAACTAGTTTTTTAGTGCTATCTTTATAGAAGTTCTCTGGCTCATAAACTAAATACTCTCTTTTAGTACTATTGAAATCGTAGTCCTTATATTGCATGCTTTCTGATAACAAAGAACTTGTAAAAAATACTAAAAGTAAAAATTTCATATAGATTTAATAAATGATATTAATTCATTATATGCTAGTTCTTTTTTAAGACCGCTAAAAACCTCATGTCTGTCATTATTAATTTTTACATGATTTATGTTGGTAAAAATTTTGTTTAGCATTTCATAAAGAGAATCCATTCCTTTGCCGAAATCACTTACAGGGTCTTTGGTTCCTGCAATTAATAGGATCGGTAGATTTTTATTTGAATTAACATAGTTATTTTTATTAAAAGCCTTAGAACACCCATGGTTTATATCTTTCCACATCGAATTAGTTACACTAAAACCACAAAGATCGTCACCAACATATTCATCTACATTTTTTGGGTCAGACGATATCCAATCAAAGGATGTTCTATTAGGTTTTAATTTTTTATTCCATGTTTTATCAGTCAAAAAGTCTAAAACAAGATTATTTGAATTTTTACCAAACAAAAATATAGATATTTTTAATAAAAATCTTTGGGCTAACATAAGAAATGCTGGAAACTTTGAAGAACCAGAAATTATTAGTCCTTTAATATTTATATTATTCATTATCAAATTTAATGCCACCCATGAACCCATACTATGTGCTAGAAGATATTGATCTAAATTAGGATAATTTTTACTTGTACTAATAATTAGATTTTTGAGATCATCCGTAATTATCTCCCACCCATTATTTTCAGCAAAGATACCTTTTTTATGATTATTTTCTATCCATCTCCCATGCCCTCTATGATCAATTGATATCACATGATATCCATCATGATTTAATTTATTTATTAGCCACTTGTACCTCCCAATATGCTCACCTTTACCATGACATATATGAACAATTCCTTTAGTGTTTGAAATGTTTGATAAATACACATATAAATAGCTATTATCAATGGAGGTGTTTAAAATCATAATTTATAATAATAGGTTATAAAGGTTTTTAAAATATTATGAAAGATATTCATATAGCTGGCACAGGCATTTGGTATCCAGAAGATACAATAAGTAACGATGAAATCGTTCTCTCATTCAATTCTTATGTAGATAATTTTAATTCAAATAATAAAGATAAAATTGATAATGGAGAAATAGAAAAGCTCGAATATTCTTCAACTGAATTTATTGAAAAAGCGTCAGGTATAAAAACCAGACATGTAATTGATAAAAAAAATATCCTTGATATAAACAAAATGATGCCTTCAGTAGTCCATGAAGACGAATCAAAGATGTCAATTCATGCAGAAGTTGGAATTAAAGCTGCTAAAAAAGCAATGGATAACGCTGGCGTTACTCCAGATGATATTGATGCAGTGATTTTAGGAACATCTCATGCCGCTAGAAACTATCCATCCGTAGCTATCGAAATTCAAAATGAACTTGGTATTAATGGATATGCATACGATATGCTTGTTGGTTGCTCATCAACAACGTTTGCAATTAATAATGCTGTTAGTGACATAGCTTCAGGAATCGCAAGCACTATTCTTGTGATAAATCCGGAGATATCTACTCCATTTGTAAATTATACAAAAAGAGATATACATTTCATTTTTGGAGATGGTTGTGTTGCTACTGTAGTATCAAAAAATAATACTTCAAATAATGGCTTTAAAGTTCTAGATAGAAAATTAATTACAAAATTCTCAAATAATATCAGAAGTGATTGGAGTTATCTTGCAAGAGCTGCTAGCGATGAAAAATCTTATGATGATTTACTTTTTTATCAAAATGGCAATAGTGTTTTTAAGGAAGTTTGTCCAATGGTTGCAAAATTTATTAATAATCAACTGGAAGAAAATAATCTTAAAGCCGATGATATTAAAAAGTTTTGGTTGCATCAGGCCAATGCTCGAATGGTAAATTTAATTGTTTCTAAAATTATAGGGTCAGATGATTTTGACACATCATTAGCCCCCCTTCCTATTGAAAAATTTGGTAATTTGGCTAGTGCTGGATCAATGTTTGCATTCAATCTTCATAATGACCTGCAATCAGGAGAAAAAGGATTAATCTGTTCATTTGGAGCAGGTTACTCAGTCTGTTCAATAATTGTTGAAAAAATTTAATAAGAATATATTTAAAACAATAAAACATTTATAATTCCATCATGGGTGAATATGACGCAGTTTGGGTTTTTCTTATCTCATTGGTTTTTGTTGGTTTTTATATTTATATAGAAGCAAGGCCAAAGGGTTCAAATTTATTTGGTAATATTTCCGATACTATCGGAAGATTTTTTAGAAATAGATAATTTGTTTAACAAAAAGCTAAGTGTTTTTGCCTTTACTTTTCTTGCTCTAATATTAGGTGGCCTCTCCTCGTCAAATACCGCTGATGATATTTGGTATCAAGAGCTAACAAAATCATCTTTAAATCCTCCTGGTTACGTATTCGGAATTGTCTGGCCAATTCTTTATTTATTCATGTCTATCTCTGCATACAGGGCATTTGAACAAATATATAAAATATTTTTTGTTCAATTATTCTTTAATACTATATGGTCTTGGTTGTTTTTTGCTTTTCATTTACCAGTAATAGCTTTACTAGATATATGGTTGCTAATATTTTTAAACATAAAAATAACAATAGTACTTTTTAAAACAGATAGGATATCTACTTTTTTATACATACCCTATGTTCTTTGGTTATGTTTTGCGTCTTATTTAAATCTTTTTATTGTTATAAACAATTAAATAAAAATTCCAACAATTAGACCAGTCATGCATGATGCAAGAGTTGCTCCAACAAGTGCCTTAAAAGAAACACTTATAAGATCATCTTTTCTTTCAGGAGCCATTGCGGTTATACCAGATATTAATATACCTACTGAAGATAAATTAGCAAAGCCACACAAACTATAGAAAGTAATTAATTTTGATCTATCTGAAAGTTCGCCGTTATCTAAAGCAGCCAATCCAGGATAAGCAACAAATTCATTAAGAGTAGTTTTAATACCAAGTAATTCTCCAGCAATTACCGCCTCGCTCCAGGGGATACCCATTAACCATGCTATTGGAGCAAAAATATAGCCTAGAATAATTTCTATTGATAAATCAAAACCAAACTGATACGAGACAGCGCCTAAAATTGAATTCACAATATATACTAAAGCAATTACAGCGATAAGAATTGTTCCAACACTAACTGCAATACTCGCTCCATCTGAAGCACCTCTGGTGACTGCATCCATTGTGCTTTTGTAAACTTTTGGAACCTTATTTTCATTAAAATCAGTTATTGAATTTGAAGGAATCATAATATTTGCATACATTATTGCCGCAGGAACTGATAAAACTGAAGCAGTTATAAAATGTTGAATCAAATTTTCATTTATAAAAGCATTTTCTAAAATACTTATAAGAGCAACCATTACTGAGCCTGCAACGGTAGCCATACCTGCAGTCATTAAAATCAATAATTCTTTATTTGATAATTTGCTTACATATGGTCTCACTAATAAAGGTGCTTCAACCTGACCAACAAATATATTTGCAGCTGCACCCAGACCAACAGGTCCACCAATATTAAAGAGTTTTTGGCATGCTTTTGAAATCAAATTAACAATAAAAGGTAAGATTCCCCAATACCACAATATTGCAGATATGCAGGCCATTACGATAATGTATGGAAGAACGCCAAATGCAAATGTTTCTAGTAAAGATCTATATGGATTCGTATCATCAGATGGAGGGTAACCGAAAACAAAATTAGCTCCCTCAATTGTTGCCTCTTGAAGAATCACTACTCCATTACCCAATATCTCAAATGCACTTATTACTAATGGCACTTTCAATAATATAGCTGCTAATAATATTTGGGACAAAATACCATAAAGCACGTATTTATAATTTATGATTTTATAATTATCTGACAAAGGTAAAGCTATGATAATTAATCCAAAAAAACCAATTATTATTTGAAGTAATGTATAAAAATCCATTTTAATAAAGTTTAATTTCTTTTAGCCTTTGATCTAAGAAAGTATCAGCAAGTATTCCTTCATCATCATCTCTAAAAATTGATTTCAAATTAATTGATGGAGCAGGATGAAGAAAAAATGGAATACTATATCTTGATTTTGGTTCTGCCTTAGGATCTTGAATAACTCTATGGGTGGTACTTTTTAATTTCTTATCAGTAACTAATTGCATCATGTCACCAATATTACAAACAATAGCTTCAGAACTTGGCTCAACCTTAATCCATGATCCATCTTTATTTAAAACCTCTAAACCGCCTTCTTCGGCACCAATTAAAAGAGTTATTAAATTAATATCCTCATGAGCTCTTGCTCTATGAGGGTTAGATAAGGACTCTACAGGTGGATAATGTATAGATCTCAAGAGAGAGTTACCTTTCTCAACCCAAGGCAAAAAATAATCACTATCTAGACCTAATGACAATGCAATTACAGATAAGACCCTTGAACCTATTTTATGTAATTCATTATAGAGTTCATCAAAATTAGAATTAAATTGAGGTACTTGGTCTATATTTAGATTCTGAGGTATTTTTTTATCAAATGAATCATCAATTACAGGCCCATGATGCCAAAACTCTTTTTGATCTGCTATTTTCTCACCAACTGCTGTTTCTATACCTTTTGGAGTATAACCTCTGGCACCCTTTGACCCAACCGAGCTATAAGTATTTTTTATTTCATAATCTAAATCAAAAAAAGCTTTTGATGATTCATAACAATTATCAACTAGTTCTTTAGATAAGCCATGTTCAGTAATTGAGAAAAAACCGTGATCTGAAAGTGCTGCCTTTAGTAAATTAATTGAATAGGAATCGCCTTTTTCAATCTCTTTGAAGGATAGTTCTGGTATAAGGTTACTCATAATTAAAAAAGGCGGTATAAAACCGCCTTTAAATTATATATAAGTATTCTTAGAATTTATACTGAATTCCAAGAGATGCTCTCCACAAACTTTGTGTTGTAGATCTATCAATATTAAATGGATCATCAAAGCTATATCTGAAAGCATTTCTACTATAATCATATCTTTCATTATCAACGATTCTTAGGTCTATTACAGGCACTCTTCCTGAATAATATCCATATCGAATAATACCCTTATCATCATCAATAAAGTTAAGAAGATTCTCAAGAGCAAATGTAACAACAAAAGTGTCACCTTCTCTGAATCCAGGAATTTCTTGAACAATATTTAAATCTAATGAACTCTGCCATGGGAAATTACCTGCATCTCTAGGAGCAATCTTCCCTGCATAATCCTCTAGACCCCATACGTTATATAAGAAATCAAGAACTTCTGCCTCTCTTTGTAATGCAGCAGCCGAACCCTCACTTAAACATTTGTATGAATAACAGACTATCGGATCATTAGCAGTAGGTATATACAATAGTGAAGAACTATCGTCATTTAAGTTAAATTCATAACCAAAAGCTTTAGATTTGTAGTCACCAGGCCAGCTTGTGTAAGTATCAAATGTTGGATATTTTACATTTCCTGACTCTCTTGAAAAAACTAAGCTAAATGTTGTTGGTGCATTTGATCCAAAGAAATAATGCTTAGAAGTTAATGTCATAAGAAGACTATGTTCTGTCTCATATGTAGATCTATTTTTAATTCTATTATTAAAATCAATCGCACCAGTTTTACCAAAGTTTGAATTTGAAGTAGCTGATGTCATATCACTTCTGTTTTGATGGTCTTGTGCAGTATAAGCAAGCGTTACAAATGTATCACCATCTCTAAATGCCTTTGAAAGACTTGCTGTAAACACTTCTCTGTCTCCACAACAAACGTTGTAAAGTCCTGCACGATATCCATATTTACCAGTCTGATTATAAATAGGTCTTCCGTCAGGTGCTTTTTCCGTTGGAACAGTTGGCTCATCACCAATTAGCGGATATCCGGTATCTACAATTCTGTACAATGCCTCTTCTTCTTTAGATTTTAAGAAAGTAAGAGTCATATCAATGTCGTTAGGTAAAACTCTGTTATAAGTTATATTAAGAATGTCTGATTTTGGCCATTCAAAACTTGGAGCAACAAAATCAACTTTACCAGAAACATTTGCAGGGTTACCTATAGATGCTATTACACAATCAGGTTTTGAATTTGATCCTGTAAAAGAATAATCGCTGTAAACCCCTGTCTGTGGACAGCCACCATATGCACTAACGTAGTTAGCAACATTAACGCCAGTGTATGTATAAGCATTTGAGAGCCAAACATTTGGCAGTTTTGCTGAATAAGTTCCATAAGTTATATTTAAGTCACTTAAATCATCTAATATGACGTCTAAGCCAAATCGATATGTGAACAGGTTTGTTCCTTTAATTCCGCCATTTTTAAAACCATATTCGTTTTGGAATGCTGCATTTGTTGGAGTATCGTCTCCAGAATATTCATCATATCTAACTCCATACGTTAATGTCATAGAGTCAGAAATAGTATATTCATCCATTAAGTACATTGATGAAAGTTCATATTCGAAATCTGCAGCTGCATCATTTACATCTCCAGTTTTTGCACCAGATGCAGAATATGAGCTGAATTGACCAGCTTGTAGAGCTGCAAGATCATCAAACTCAAATGAACCATCCTCATTGATAATAAATAAGTTATATGTGTCATATACAGTATTTTCAAATCCAGCTGTTATCTTATGATTGTTTTGATAATAGGTAAGCTTAGCTTTAAAGAAATTTGTTTCAGTATCTAAATCATTTGCCATCCTAAAAATATCTGGGCCAGCAACAAACTCATATCCAAAAGCATCCTCAACTACAATATTTGGCATATTTTGACCAGCTGGTGAGACTTGATCTGTTGCAGTTTCTTTTGTAGAAACATAAACCTCAGATATCAGGTTATCAGCTAAATCTGATACAAGGTGAAAACTATTAGTAGTTGTTTCTTCATCTTTGATATAACGAGAAGAATATAAAGCAACTCTATTTCTACTTGAAGATGATCCTCTTAAATCATTTCCAAAAACATCTTTATGATTAAAAGTTAATCTGTGTTTTTCATTTATATTCCAATCTAATCTTATGGATGTATTCTCTTGAGTTGATTCTGTTGCACCAGTAGGTCCAAACGGATCCTTCCCAATTAATGACTGAACTGCGCTTCGCACTTGTTCAGCTTGGTCTGCAGTTACATCAAGTATATTTTCAGCACCAGAGCCTTGAATTCCATATCTTAATGGATTTGCAATCTCTGCTTCACTGTATGTTACGTAGAAAAATAATTTATCTTTAATTATTGGGCCTCCTACAGCAAGTTCGTATGCAGTATCATCTTTTGTAATATCAACATCCTCGCCTTCAAGCTTGTCACCCATTAGAGAATCACCTCTATCAAAATAAGCAAAGTCACCAGTGAATTCATTTGTTCCACCTTTGGTAATGATGTCTATAACACCACCTCTAAATTGAGCATACTCTACTGAGGCAGGAGCTACTTTGACTGCTAACTGTTCAATAGAACCAAAGTTAATTGGACTTCTTTGAGATGGATAACCATTATCGTTTAAACCAAAATCATCATTAAATGAGACACCATCAACTCTTATGTCATTAGTTCTTGGATGCGCGCCACCAATTGATATAGATTCTTCGCCATCTTCCTCGTCATCCAAAGTTACAAATGGATTTAGTTTTAAGATATCTTTAATATCTCTTGTTACTGAAGGAGTAGTTGCAATAGTCTCTGCATCAATTAATGTAGTAAAACCATCTCTATCAACTGTAACACGAGAACCAGTGACAATAAGTTCATCCACTAAATCAGCAGATGCCATGGAAAAAGATAATCTTCTAGTGTCACCAACTACCAAAGTAGTTGTTGCGTTTTGAGAAACTAATCCTGCAGCAGATACAGTAATAGTATATGGACCACCTGGCCTCAAACCACCTGCAAAGTATCTACCAGATTCGTCTGTAGTTCTTGTAATTGATGTATTAGTTGGTTCATAAGTTATTTCAACCTGTGCACCACTTACTGAACCAGTCGAAGTGGATACAGTACCTGTGATGTCTGATGTAAGTTCTTGCGATACAAGAAATGGTGAAATAAATAATGAAAGCAACGAGATTTTAAATAAATTCCGTATCATAATCATATAGCCCCTAAATATAAAAAATTAGTTACATAGATAATATATATCAAAATTCAATTAAGAACTATTACAATTTTGTAAATTTTTTGTAACTATCTTTGAAACTTTATTTTTTATAAGATTTTTCAATAGCATTAAGAGTATTTCCTTTAATGTCTTTTATCTTGATATCAATCGTATTTTCAAGTATTTCAATAACGCCATAGTTCTCTTGAGGATATGTTTTACCAATTAAATAACTATCAGTTTCATTGAAGGATGAGCCTGGTTTATTCATAGAAGAAGATGTGACTTCTATTATTCCATTTTTCCTATATATTCCTGCACGATGCCTGTCACCTGAAAATAAAATTGTTTTATCATTAAATTGCTCTAAAAGTTCAAAAAGTTTTGCTCTTTCATTAGGAAAATTGCTCCATTTTTCAAAACGGTGATCTTTAGCAATTATTTGAATAGAACTAAAGATGAGCAAAAAATCAAAATCACTTTTAAGTTCATTTTCAAGCCATGTCCATTGAGCATTACCCAAAATTGTTGCATCAGGTTCGATGTTCTCAATATAGTTACTTTTTTTACCTTTTAGTTTTGATCTAAAAAATCTTGTATCAAGAAAAATAAATTTAAACTTCTTGTCAAAAAAAATTTCATTTTTTGAAAAGTATATTCCCTCACGATTTGATCTATCGTCATCCTTTGTTATTTCCCAAAAATCAAGGTAAAGCTCTTGAGCTCGTCTTTTAAATCTATAATCAGCGCCGCCATCATTGATTCCAAAATCATGATCATCCCAAATAGATAATATAGATATATCATTTAAAAAGTCTGGCAAAACTTTTTTTTGTTTATCATAGGCACTTTTCATTTTTCTAAGTGATCCATATCGAGTATCCCCATATACGTTGTCACCTAAAAAAATAAAATAATTTAAATCTTCCTTTTTAATAGATTGCCATATTGGCTGAGGGTAATCTTGATCTAGGCAAGAACCAAGACCAATCTTTATTGATTCTGCGTAAATAATGTTTGAACTGGAAATTAACAATAAAAAAAAGCTTAAACAAAATTTTTTCAACTTATTTTAATTTCGTTTGACCCAAAATATTGCTCAAGACAATTTGGAATATTAATAGTATCTTTACCGTCAAAATTATTTTCAATAAGTGCAATTAAGCATCTGCCGACTGCAAGTCCAGATCCATTAATTGTATGTGCAAAACTATTTCCCTCTTTGGATTTAAATTTTATATTAGAGCGCCTGGCCTGGAAATCTGTGAAGTTTGAGCATGATGAAATTTCTCTATATTTATTTTGACTAGGCATCCAAACCTCTATATCAAATGTTTTAGCAGATGAGAAACCCAAATCACCAGTACATAATTCAACAATTTGATAAGGAAGTTCTAATTTATTAAGAATTTCGCAAGCATTATTAAGCAAATTGTCTAAACAATCCATAGAATCGTTTGGGTGGGTAATTTGCACAAGTTCAATTTTTTCAAATTGATGTTGTCTTATGAGGCCTCTTGTATCCTTGCCGTAACTCCCAGCCTCAGATCTAAAACATGGAGTATGAGATGTTACTTTGATTGGTAAATCTTTTTCATTAAGAAATTCATTTCTGAATAAATTAGTCAAAGGAACTTCAGCAGTAGGAATAAGGTAAAGTTTATCTGAGGTTTTAAATAAATCTTCCTCAAATTTTGGTAGTTGTCCTGTTCCTGTTAAAGACTCTTCATTTGCCATAAATGGAACATAATATTCCTTATATCCATTTTGAATGGCGCAATCGAGCATAAAAGTTATTAATGAGCGTTGAAGCTTGGCTAGATCCCCCTCTAAGACTGCAAATCTGGATCCAGATAATTTAGCAGCTAGTTCAGTATCTATTTTTTTAGTTATTTCTAGATGATCAAGGGTGTTAGTACTAATAATGTCACCATGTTGACTTACAATCCTATTATCTTCTTCTGATGATCCCTCAGGAACAGAATCGTGAGGAATGTTTGGCATATCCAGTAGTAAGTTATTTAAATTTTTTAAAACTTCTTGAAGCTCAGAATCTTTTTTTTCTAAATCAGAATTGTTTTTATCAATAACTTTTTTTAAATCTGAGGTCTCTTCACCAGATGCTTTAAGTTTTCCAAATTCTGATGAAAGTTTTTTTCTTTCAGCTTGAAGATTCTCAACTTCAATTTGAAGCTCTTTTCTAGAATCATCTAAAGATTTAAAAGAAGCTTCATTTAAATCATAACCACGCTTCTTCAAGGAAATTTGAATATCCTTAAAATTATCTCTTAAATTTTTGATGTCTAACATTATTTAGCGATTATTGTCCCAATATATGTTGCAGCAATAGTTATTACAACAGTAATTATTATATATGAAACCGCATGAATTAAATTTGTATTAGCAATCTCAATTGTCTGATATGTCAGAGCAGACATAGTTGTAAAAGACCCTAAAAATCCAATAATAAAAAAATAATACATCGTATTTTTTTCAGGCATCGATGTTCCAATTATTAAACCAATTAAAAAACACCCTATAACATTTACGAGGAGCACAGAGTAGGACGACGAGTTAATGAGATATCTTTCCATAATCTCATTAATTCCAAATCTCGATATTGCCCCTAATGCACCGCCAAACCCAACAAATAAAATGTTACTTATCACTTTGTTTTGAAAAATTGATTAAATTATCTAAGTTCATATTATCTTTATATTTTATTTGTAGAGTGTCATTACTAATAAATTCGAAATAATAAATTTTTTCAAACTCAGTTATCTTAAATTTAGAATCATCTATTTGTTCAAAATCTAACGACTCATTCCTAAATCCATTTTTAATAAATTTTAAAATATTATTTGGTATATCTTGATTCTTTATAAATCTCTTTTGGTTGAACTCTAAATCATGTATTTCAATTCCATCCTCATTGATAAAATAAATTTCTTTAAATGGAGAATTAATCTCTATCTTTATGTTGTTATTTAAATCTCTAGAAAAATTACCATAAGACTTATCAAAGCTATTATTTATAGTATTAAAACTAGTTTGGACAAATTCTAAATTATTTTTAAAAAATTCATTTAGAGACTCAATTGTGTTAGCTGAAATAAGCAAATTAAAAAACAGTAAGAAATTTATGTAAATGAATTTCAATTTAATCTCTTTTGGGTACTAATACTTCTCTTGATCCATTTGAGCTCATTTCTGATACAAGTCCAGCCTCTTCCATTGTTTCAATAAGTCTTGCGGCTCTGTTGTAGCCAATTCTCAATTTTCTTTGAACAGCCGATATTGATGCTCTTCTAGATTCAATAACAAAGTTTACAGCCTCATCATATAATTCATCTTGCTCATCTGAGTTACCTGCGTCAACACCCGTCCAACCTGGAATTGGTCCAGTATCTTGGTTTGATGATGTAATTTCATCTACATAATTTGGTTCTGCTCTAGATTTCCAATCATTAACAACTCTATGAACCTCATCATCTCCAACAAATGCTCCATGAACCCTTACTGGAACACCGACTCCCGGGGGTAAATAGAGCATGTCTCCATATCCTAATAATTGTTCTGCTCCACCTTGATCTAAAATTGTCCTTGAGTCTATTTTTGTAGAAACTTGAAAGGCAATTCTTGTAGGTATATTTGCTTTAATTAAACCCGTTATGACATCTACTGAAGGTCTTTGAGTTGCTAATATTAGATGAATTCCAGCTGCTCTAGCTTTTTGTGCAATTCTAGCAATAAGGTGTTCAACTTTTTTTCCTACTAACATCATCATGTCTGCAAATTCATCAACAACTACAACTATAGATGGCAATACTTCAAGATATTCATCCTCATTCTCATTTAAAGGATTTAATATCTGTTTTCCATTCTTTTCAGCATCTAGAATTTTTTTATTGAATCCTGCCAAGTTTCTTACTCCCATCATGGACATTAATTTATATCTTCTGTCCATTTCTGCCACACACCACCTCAAACCATTTGATGCATCTGTCATATCTGTTATTACTGGTGTAAGTAAATGAGGTATTCCGTCATAGACAGCCAATTCCAACATTTTTGGATCTACTAATATCAATCTTACTTCTTCAGGATCAGATTTAAATAATAAACTCAGTAGCATTGCATTTAGTCCTACTGACTTTCCTGATCCAGTAGTACCAGCAACCAACAAATGGGGCATCTTGGATAAATCTACAACAATTGGATTACCAGAAATATCTTGACCAAGCGCTACGCTAAGATTAGATGGAGAGGATTTAAATGCTTTCGAGGAGAGTATTTCAGTAAGCCTAACCATTTTTCTATTATTATTTGGTATCTCAATACCCACGTATGATTTTCCCTCAATCACTTCTACAACCCTAACACTGCTTACCGATAATGATCTTGCAATATCTTGTGCAATATTGGTTATTTTGCTTGCTTTTGTTCCTGGTGCTGGCTGAATTTCAAATCGAGTTACAACTGGTCCTGGTAAAACTGATTCAACAGTGGCCTCAATACCAAATTCTTCTAATTTGGCTTCAAGAAGCTCAGCTATTTGATTTAATTCGCTCTCAGACAATGAACTTCCATCATCAAGTGCTCTATCAAGTAATTCAGTACTTGGCATAACAGCCTTTTCTTTTTTTTCTTCGTCAATGTCAGAGCTTTCTTTTAATACTTCTTTTAATGGTGTTTCATCTTTAATAGGTAAATCACCTTGAGTGAGATCTTTTTTAATNTCTTCAACCTGTTTTTCTTTAATTTGAGGTTCTTTTGAAATTTTGGGCTTTGATGCTGACTTTACTTTATTATCATTTCTGATCTGCATTGTGGTGACAATTTTTCTAACTTTGCTAAAAAAAAGAATTACTAATTCTTTTAGATTTACTAAAAGTCTTGAAATTATTTGAAAACTAAATTTTCCAAAAATAATCAAAATTTCTCCTGTTTTATCAATTGTTTTTAACCACGAAAAATTAAAAGCTAATGAAGTAGAAGGTATTAATAGTATGACTAAAAATATTAATGACCCTATATCGCCAATTGAAGAAGATAATGTAAATATTATTTCTTTTCCAATAACACCTCCAAAGCTATCAAGAAAATAGAAATACCCTATTGAACAAAAACACACCAATAAAAGGATAGAACTCATCAGTCTTGCTAAAGACTTATTTAATGATGAATAAGGATCCTCAAAAAATAATGTTTGAATAGCCCAAACACTTCCAATAATAAGAACTAAATATCCACCAAAACCAAAAATTGTATATAAAAAATCTGATATTTTTGCTCCAAGAGGCCCACCTAAGTTATTTATTGTTTCATTAGAATTTTTATTAAAGAATCCAGAGTCGGAAATATCATAAGAAACAAGTGATATAAAAATATATAATGAAAATGCAATAAGAAAAAAACTTAGAAAATTTAATAGCGTATTTTTTATNTATGGAGGCATTTAACTATATCTAATTATTGGTCTAATTATAGGCATAAACCATAACAATTTCTCTATATTCAATTATAATTCATGACATGTCTGACAATCATAACAAATTAATAATTTTAGGTTCAGGTCCTGCTGGTTATGCAGCAAGTATTTACGCTGCCAGAGCTGGTTTAGATCCAATCATAATTGCAGGTATGCAGGAAGGTGGTCAATTAACTACTACGACTGATGTAGAAAATTGGCCTGGTGATAGTGACGGTCTCCAAGGACCAGAATTAATGGAAAGAATGAAAAAACATGCACAAGAGTTTGATGTTGAGATAATCAATGATCATATAAATGAGGTTTCATTGACTCAAAAACCATTTACCTTAAAAGGAGTTAACGAGTATTCATGTGATTCTCTAATTATTGCAACTGGTGCTAGTGCTATGTATCTTGGTCTGCCTTCAGAAAAAAAATATTTAGGTAAAGGTGTTTCCGCTTGTGCAACATGTGATGGTTTTTTCTATAAAGATCAAGATGTTGCAGTTATTGGAGGTGGTAATACTGCAGCTGAAGAAGCATTGTACTTAGCAAATATATGTTCAAAAGTATATTTAGTTCACAGAAGAGATGAATTAAGAGCAGAAAAAATTTTACAAGATAGGATATTTAAACAAGAGGAAGCTGGCAAAATTGAGATTTTATGGGATACACAACTTAAAGAAGTTTGTGGCGATGATATGGGTGTTTCATCAATAAAATTAGAAAATAAAGGTTCTGAAATTTCAAAGGAAGTCATGGGCGTTTTTATTGCAATAGGCCATAAACCAAATACTGAAATATTTGATGGACAATTAGATATGGACAATGGTTACATCATCATCAAATCAGGTTTAAATGGATCTGTCACAAGCTCATCTGTTGAAGGTGTTTTTGCTGCCGGTGACGTATCAGATCAAATTTATAGGCAAGCAGTAACCTCGGCAGGATTTGGATGTATGGCAGCGTTAGATGCTGAAAAATATTTATCTGAATCATAATAATGAAATTTAAAGGTTACCTTATAAGAGAAAGCGAAGGGAATTTTAACGGTTCTATAGAAGATATTGATATTCCAAAACTTGAACAAGGCCGAGTATTAATAAAGGTTCATTACTCATCTTTAAATTATAAAGATGCTCTCGCAGCATCCGGAGCAAAAGGTGTCGCATCTTCTTATCCATTTGTTCCTGGAATAGATGTAGCCGGAGAAATAATTGAATCATCAACTCCAGATTTTTCTGTCGGTGATAATGTTATTGCGACAGGATATAAAATTGGAATGTCTGAATTTGGAGGTTTTGGAGAAATCGTTCATCTCCCAAGCAATTGGGTTATAAAAATGCCGTCTGAATTAGATCATATAAAGTGTATGTCATTTGGAACAGCTGGTATTACTGCTGCTGCATGTATTAAAAAAATTGTTGATGGTGACTGTTCAAAAAAACTTCCAGTTTTAGTATCTGGTTCTACAGGTGGTGTTGGATCAATTTCAGTGGGAATCCTTTCAAAAATTGGATATGAAGTTCATGCTATTTCAGGGAAATCCTCACAAATCGATACTCTTAAAATGATGGGAGCTAATAAAATTTTAGACAGAAATGAATATATGTCAGATCCTATAAAACCAATGGATAAAACTCAATACTCTGCAGCAGTAGATACCGTTGGTGGTGACATTTTATCTAAAATGCTAACAATGATTGCAAATCATGGTGTAGTTTCATGCTGTGGCAATGTTGCTGGACCAAAATTCTCTTCATCTGTATTTCCTTTTATCTTAAGAGGTATTCAGTTAAGTGGAATTGATTCTGCTGAATCATCCATAGAACTAAAAAAAGACTTGTGGGAATTATTATCAAATGAATGGTCGCTTGATCTTTCAAATCAAACGAAAATAGTAAAAATTTCAGAAATTAAAGAAGAAATTGATAAAATNTTNAAAGGTGAACAAATTGGAAGAGTTGTGATACAACATGGAGAATAAATATGAAGGATGACTATAAAGAATACTATGAATCAGACGAAGCAAACCTTGATAGCAAAAGCGATGCTAAGGTTATTTTGTTTCTAATTATTGTCGCTGTTATCGCAATGACTTACTGGGTAGCTGTTCAATAATTTATCTTGGTTTCATTCTCATTCCAGAATCTAACCTAATTGTCTCACCATTAAGATATGTATTTTCTACAATATGAACTGCTAAATCGGCAAATTCATTTGGCTGGCCAAATCTATGAGGAAATTGAGTAGATTCTAATAAAGGATCTCGAACCTTATCTGGCGCTAATTGCATTAGCGGAGTATCAAAAATTCCTGGAGCAATTGTACATACTCTTATAGCATGTCTTGCTAGATCTCTTGCAGCAGTAATAGTTAATCCAATAACTCCTGCTTTAGATGCACTATATGCTGATTGACCAATTTGACCCTCAATACCTGCTATAGAAGCCGTATTAATAATAACTCCCTTTTCACCTTTTTCATCTGGTTCATTCTTATCCATTAATTCAGCCGCTATTCTCATAACGTTAAAAGTTCCAACAAGGTTTAAATTAACAATAAATTGAAAGGCATCTAATGGATGAGGCGCTTCTTTACCTAATATTCTTCCCGGATATCCAGTTCCAGCACAATTAACTGCAATATGAAGCCCTCCAAAATTATCTTTAATTTTATTAATAGCTTCTACTACTGGATCCTCTTTCATAATATCAGTAGATATAAACATAACTTTGTCTTCACCTAGATTATTTATTATTTCTAGAGCCTTATCTTCATTTATATCTAGTATGACTGCTTTTGCTCCTTTAGCCACATAAGCTTCAACGGTGGCCTGTCCTAAACCAGAAGCTCCACCTGTAACTAATGCTACTTTGTTATTGAGATCCATATTTACTCCTAAATTTTCTAAAAATTATAACTTTTTTTATATATAAAAAAAATAATTACATAATTGGCACACCAATTGCATATATATAAGTAAGTATATTTAACAGGAGATTTAAATGAAAAAATTAATACTTTTATTAACAATGGTTTCATTGCCATCATTTGCTTCAGTAAGCGCAAATGTTAGCTTTGCAAGCGATTATATTTGGAGAGGAATGACTCAATCCGATGGACCTGCTGTTCAAGGTGGATTTGATTATGCCTCTGATGGTGGTTTCTATGCTGGACTATGGGGATCAAACGTAAACTTTAATTACGATCCAGGCGCTGGTTCAGAGCTAGATCTTTATTTTGGATATGGATTTGAAGTTGGTGGTGTCGGTGTGGACATAGGCTATATTGAATACAGATATCCTGAAAATGATGCTGATTTAGATTTTGAAGAAATCTATGTTGGTTTAAGTATGGGCGATCTTGGTCTTACATATGCATCTGGTGTTGATGGTGCTCCAGACTACACAGAAGTGTCATATGGTATTGGACCTGTTGGTGTATCTTTCGGTCAATATGACGATTATGGCGATAACTATGGAATATCCTATGGATTTTCATGTGGATCATACGATTGTGCATTAACATACTCAGATTTTTCTGATGATGGATACGGTGCTGATGAAGATGCATTTGTGTTCTCAGTATCAGCGAGCTTATAAGATCTATGAAACTTGTAAGTGCAATAATCAAACCCTTTAAACTTCAAGAAGTTAGAGAAGCCTTAGTCGATGCAGGTATCGAAGGACTAACAATTACAGAAGTTAAAGGTTATGGAAGACAAAAAGGACATACAGAAATGTACAGAGGTGCAGAATATTCTGTTGATACATTACCAAAAATTAAGCTAGATATTCTTGTAGAGGATGAAAACATGAGCACTGTTGTTGATGTTATATCAAAGACTGCAAATACTGGAAAAATTGGTGATGGAAAAATTTTCGTATCAAGTATTGATGATGTAATAAGAATTAGAACTGGTGAAACAGGTTCTGATGCTATCTAAATAAGGAGAAATTATGGAAGAAATTAAATTTGCATTAGATACATTTTATGCCGTTATGGCAGGTGCATTAGTTATGTGGATGGCAGCAGGATTTACTATGCTTGAAGCTGGACTAGTTCAAAAGAAAGATGTATCTGAAATTGTTACTAAAAACCTAGGACTATATTCAATAGCATGTATTATGTATTTAGTTTGTGGTTTCGTACTAATGTATCCAGGCGGATCACTAATTGAAGGTGTAATACCATCAATTGGAACATCCCTAGGATTATCTACAGCATTACCAAATGAAGAAATTGGAATGCCTTACGGAATGGATTATTCCCAACAAGCTGACTTCTTTTTCCAAGTTGTATTCGTAGCTACGGCAATGTCTATTGTATCTGGAGCTGTGGCAGGAAGAATGAAGTTATTACCATTTTTTATATTTGCAGTCATTTTGACTGGATTTATATACCCAATTCAAGGTTATTGGAACTGGGGTGGTGGTTTCTTAAACGCTATGGGATATTCTGACTACGCTGGCTCAGGTACTGTACATTTATGTGGTGCAGCTGCAGCTTTAGGTGTTGTAAGTATATTAGGCCCAAGAAAAGGTAAATATGGGTATGACGGATCGGTCAATCCGATGCCAGGATCAAATATTCCAATGGCAGCATTAGGTGTCTGGATTCTCTGGCTTGGTTGGTTTGGATTCAATGGTGGATCTGAACTTGCTGTTGCTAGTGAAGGAAGTGCTATTGCTGTAAGTCAGGTATTTATGAATACAAATATGGCTGCTGCAGGCGGAGTTGTTGCTGCGCTTTTAGTTAGCTTAATCATGACAGGGAAAATGGATGTAACAATGGCTATGAATGGTGCAATTGCTGGACTAGTAGCTATTACTGCAGATCCATTAAGTCCTTCTGGTGGTATGGCAGTATTAGTAGGTGCTATAGGTGGTGTAATTGTTTATTTCTCAATCTTATATCTTGAGAAATCTGGAATTGATGACCCTGTAGGAGCTATTTCTGCTCACGGAACAGTTGGAATCTTCGGAGTATTAGCAGTTAGCGTTACTGGTGGTGCAAGTTTTGTAACTCAATTGATAGGTGTATTAGCAATAGCTGGATTCACTTTCATAATGAGTTATCTAACAACAATGGCTATCAATTCAGTAATGCCAATTAGAGCTACAGATGAAGAACAAGATTTAGGTCTTGATGTTTCTGAGATAGGTATAGAAGCTTATCCAGAGTTTAAATAATTTAATTGTAATGACGTCATAGTGCTCCCCCAATAACTAAGTCATAACGTTAAATTTTTTAGAGAAGAGTTACGAAAGTAGCTCTTCTCTTTTTTTTTATTCTTTTTAAATGTCTATTACAGAATTGGAATATTGATTAAGAAAATATGGTCTCATATCTTCTGGTATGAGGTTCATTCTATTTTCAAGATACTCTATTGCATCATTAATTTCTTCTGGTGAATATTTACTATTGTTATTTGGTTTACCTTGTATTACAGCAGCAGCATAATTTGTAGAATGTGGTTGATATGATTGTTTTATTGCTTCAGTAATTTGATCAGAACATTCTTCATAAGAATCTGAATCAAAGTGCATTGCTTTACCAATATTTAAATGCACATCTCCTTTTGAGCCATTAATGCCTAGAAAAATGCTTTCCATATCTTCTTTTCTTTCTTTTATGTATTTTTGATTAAGGTCTGTNAGGTACATCTCTTTNGCTTTNAGNAGATCATTNGGATCTTTTTCATAAGATATTGAGACTGGAATAAGATTTAAACTATTAAGATAATCATTTACAGATAATTTTTTTCTTGCGTTCAAATGAATCATTTTAATCACTGATGGATCTGTGTAATCATTACCATCTTTAGATCTGCCTTGTTTTTGTGCAATCCAAATAGACTCATTCTCATTAACTATTGTGTTGTAGATAAATTCTGATGCAAGATTTAAGCTTTTATATATATCTCTTTTTGATTTATCACTTCTATCAATAATAAAACTTTTATTTAATCGCATNAGNTCTGATGCCCACTTCTCACTCAATAAATTATTACCAACTGCGTTNTAAGTNGTCTTANAGTTATTTTGATGCAATGTAAAATTAAGTAATGCCGAATCAAGGGTTATATCTCGATGGTTTGCTACAAAAAGATATCCTTTATTAGGATCTAAATTTTCGATACCAGTTATTGAAAATTTTTTGATTGAATTCTTTATTACTTCAGAGACCACTGCTTCAAATGCATCTTGGTACTGACTGACACTTTTTATATTTTTAATTCTGTTTTTAAGAACAAGGCTAAGAACTTTTCTTGAAAAAGGTAGGTATCTTATTTTGTTAAACCTACCTGTAGAAAATAACATTTTTAAAAACCTTCTGTTATTAGATAGATCTATCAAAACTTGATGAACTTCATCATCATGATATGGCCTTATAGAATCAAATTTTTTCACTGAAATAGTTAACTTCTCATTAAAGAGACATATTTTACAATATTAACGTATACAATATCGATTAATGAAAACTTATCTACAATATGATGGTCTTGAGGTACTAGCTCACAGAGGTGGAGCTGAAGAAGCAGCAGAAAATACTCTTGAATCATTTGAATACTCAATATCTTTAGGTTGTAAATTCATTGAAACTGATGTGCAAGTGTCCTCTGATGGTATCCCATATATTTTTCATGACAATGATCTCAAGAGAATTTGTGATTTACCTTATAAATTTGATAGCCTTTCCAGTCAAGAAATTGATGATTTGAGAATATTTGGTGACCATAAGATTCCTAAATTAGTCGATGCTTTAAATACCTTTCCTTCAACTTCATTTCAAATAGACTTTAAAACAGACGAAGTTGTAAATCCTGCATTAGAAGTTATATCGAAATCAAATGCCTCTGAAAGAGTCTGTGTGGCAAGTTTTAATAGCGAAAGATTAAATAATGTAAGATTAACTCATCCGCATTTGTGCATATCCATGGGTCCCAATGAGGTTGCCAAAACGCTGATGTCGAGTTTTGGTATCTATAGAGGAATCGTTCCTGGTGATTGTCTTCAAATTCCTATTAGATATTACGGAGTAAGAATTGTGACAAAAAGATTTGTTAATTACTTAAAATCAAAAGGAATCAAAATAATGGTTTGGACAATTAATGATGTTAAAACATTCAATTATTTAATTGATCTTAATGTTGATGGAATAATTACTGACAAACCAAAACTTCTATTTGAAACACTTCAAAAATCTTAAAGATACTTTTTTAAAAATCTTGTGATGACAGCATACATTGGGATTATTATTGCTGTAGTGATAAGTAACTCAATGCCAGTACTAAAATCAATAAGACTTCTTATAAATGGAGCAATTATAAAGGCTGTTATTGCGCCTAATATGCTATAAAAAATTATTGATTTTGTACTAAATAACTTCATCGGTATCAACAAAATATAAAACAACAATCCCTAATACGAATAAAATTAATAAAGGCAAAAGCATTAATGTTGTATCTTTAAAAATTGCTAAGAAAATACCTATAAGTGCCGGGCCTATAAATGCTGCAGCTTTTCCGAAGGTATTAAATAAACCAAAAAATGCTCCTGCTTTATCAGATGGAATTAACTTAGCAAACAAGCTACGAGAGCTTCCCTGAATGCCACCTTGAATAAAACCTATTAAACCTGCAAGAATATAAAATTCAATTCCATCAGATAAATTAAATGAATATAAAATTAATATGATGTAGATAATAATCGTTATATTTATTACTAATTTATCTCCGTACTTTTCTGCAACAAATGCCCACATCAATGTTGANGGGAATGCTACGAATTGAACTAAAATTAAAGCAATAATAATTGAGCTTGTATCAAGACCTAGATTTATAGCAAAAGTTGAAGCAAGTGCTATAACAGTATGAACACCATCTATAAATAGAAAAAAAGCGATCAAAAATATGAATGCATTTCTATACTCTGATACAGATTTAAGAGTATTAACAAAATTTCTAAAAGAATCCTTAAGTACCCTTTGTGATGAATTAACAACTCTTTCTTTGTATGTAATTGATAGAGGTAATAGGAATATTGTCCACCATACAGATACTGTAATAAATGACCATCTTATTGCATCAGCTTGAGAGCTCAATCCAAACATTTCTGGATAAAGGCTCATCAAAGCATTTACAAGAAAAAGCAACCCTCCTCCAAAATATCCCCAGGCATACCCGTAACCTGAAATCTTTGAAAATAAATCAGGAGATGCTATTTGAACTAAAATTTTGTCATAAAGAACGTTTGAGGCAGAAAAGAAATAGTTAGCGATACCAAAAAATACTAAAGCATATAACCAGGATCCAACTTGTAAAAAATATAATAAACCAACGCAAATAATGGATATTGAAACCATTGATATAAACATCAATTTAGTAGACTTGCTTATATCAGTTATAGCTCCTATGAGAGGTGCGGTGAATAATAAAGTAAGATTTGAAATTACTAGAGTCCAACTTAGATACTCTGCTGATAAAGTAGAGTCTAATGTAGACGCCCAATATTGATTATAAAAGATAGGAAAAAACGCTGCTAAAACAGTAGTTGCAAAAGCTGAGTTACCTAGATCATAAGATATCCAAGCTTTTATTTCTCTAGATAGTTTAGATTTACTCAAGATTTAATAGTTATGAATTTTAGACCATTTTATCTTAAAAAATCGTTTGAAAAAGAATTAATTTTTGATATATTTTTTTGAGGGGATTTATTATGGATGACAGTTCAACTTTAAAGTATGGTTCTTATTTTGCTATAGGAATAGGAATTATTGTTTTTTTATTAGGTCTAGGCGCTTATATTTATTTTTAACCTGGAGGCCAATTAAGAGGCCTTCCTGAGATAAGGTGAAGATGAAGATGAAAAACACTTTGCCCAGCTTTTGCGCCGTTATTAACAACCAATCTAAAAGTTTCGTCTAAACCAAGCTGATCTGCAATTTTCCCAGCTACAAGCATTAAGTGACCTAATATTTCTTGATCCTCATTTGATGCATCAGACAATTTAGGAATTACTTTTTTTGGAATAATCAGTAAGTGTGTAGGCGCTTGTGGATTGATATCTTCGATAACAATAGAAACATCATCTTCATAAATAATTTCAGCAGGTATTTCTTTATTAATAATTTTTTCAAATAAAGTTAATGACATTCTAAATAAAGGTTCTGAAGAATCTAAATCCAATATAAAAAATTGCTGCCGTCATCAAAATAGCTAAAAGTATGATTAAGAGATCTCTTAAGGTCTGAAGAAATCTACCTTGTCTGCTTGCTTTGATTAATTGAAATAACAAAAATAAAACTGCTATTGAACTAACTACTAATATAAACATACTTAACATATTTTTATCCTATTAAAGATCCGACTCCTGTTACCAGTAATGCTAAGGCAATTCCCCAACATGTACATGCGACGACATCAGCAATATAAAATCTTACAGCTTTTAGATCAGAAATACCAAGCAAAAAAGGAACAATCGGTCTTATGGCAGGAACAAATCTACCCAAAATTACAGTGTATTGTCCTGTTTTATCCAAAAATTTTTGAGCTCTTTTTATTGTCTTTTCTCTTTTAGAAATAAATTTAGTTGCTAACAAGCTTGGACCTACAGTTTTCCCAAAAAAGAAGCCTGAAACATCACCCAAATGAGCGCCAAGCATTGCAACCATTACAATTGTGTATAAAGGTAATAACTCCATATTGAAAACAAAAATGCATACTGAAAACAAAATAGCACTTGAAACAATAATGCCAGATAAAATAAACGATTCCATAAAAGCAAACATGAATATAGCAATCCAAGCTAATTCATTATTATTACTAAGAAAAGACTCTATATTCTCAAACATATGAACTCAAAAAAAGATATTTTACTTCAATATATTTAAGGTGTGATATAAATTAAACTAAAATAATTGCTTATGAAAAATATAGAAGAATTTATAGTTAAAGTATCTGAAAAAGATATTGATTTACTAAATAAAAAAATAGATCTAACAAGATGGCCTGATGAAATAAATCATAGATGGTCTCATGGAACAGATCTTAATTTCCTAAAAGAGCTAACAAACTATTGGCGAAATGAATTTAATTGGCGAGATCATGAAAAAAAGATTAATGACATTGGTAGCTACAGATATACAACCAAGTCCGAACTTAAGCTTCATTTCCTTCATTCAAAGTCAAATAATGATAATGCTATTCCATTAGTAATGACTCATGGATGGCCTGGAAGCATCCAGGAATTTTTAAAAATAATACCAATCATTCAAAAAAACTCTGATATTCCAATTGATATTATTTGCCCTTCTCTCCCAGGGTTTGGATTTTCTGATAAACCAAAAGAAGTTGGTATGGATTCCAAACAGATTGCTATTTTGCAACATGAGCTTCTAATAGCCCTTGGATATGAGAAATATATTGTCCAAGGTGGTGATTGGGGGGCTACTGTAAGCAAATGGATGGCTGAACTTTATCCAGATCATTGTATTGGTATTCACCTTAATATGGTTATTGCCTGGCCACCTGCTGATAAAGATCCATTAGAAAATACCTCGCAAGAAGAACAAAAATTAATGGCAAATTATGAAAAATATAAAGAACAAGGAGTTGGATACTATGAGATACAAAAAACAAAACCACAAACACTTGGTTATGGCTTAAATGACTCTCCTGTTGGACTTGCNGCATGGATTGTAGAGAAGTTTTATGGCTGGTTTGATGGTGAAGAGAATAAACTAGTTGTTTCTAATGATGAAGTTTTGGCAATAGTATCTTTGTATTGGTTTAGTGAATCAATAACTTCATCAACAAGGTTATATAAAGAAAATGGAGACTTAGGATTTTCTTTTGANAACATTAAGCAACCTATGGCAGGCGCAGTTTTTGAAAGAGACTTAATTGCACCTCCAAGAGCATGGGCTGAAGAAATCTATAATGTAGTTCAATGGAATACTCACAAAGGCGGACATTTTGCAGCCTTAGAGCAACCTGAGTCACTTTCTAAGGATATTATAGAATTTATAAAGAAACTAAAGATCTAATTTTTCAAGAACATCAGCAAAAGAAACATATTTAAAATTCTGTCTCTTAACCTTATTTTTACCATCATTTGTTCCATCCTGCAGGACAAATAAACCCATAGGATATTTATTACCAAAATTGAAATTAATAACGTCAATACCATCAGTGTCATTAACATTATCAATGTCCTTGTTACTACCAACTTTAAAACTGCCTAGGTAGTTATAAGGCTCTTGTCGATTATAAATATTAAAAGAACTATCACCTTGAGATGAAACGATAACATATCCATCTTTTTCAGAAGATTTATAAACCGTTACTCCTTCAGGATCACCATCTATATTTCCAGATCTATTATCAACAATAATAGGATTTGAAAAATCTAATTCGTTATTTATTTTATAGGCTCTTAAAATACCTCTATCTTGTTCTTCAGATATAAAAAGAGTTCTATTTTCATCGTCGTAAACACATCCCTCAGATTGAGTTGCATTTCCATTATCAAATGTTGTTAAAAGAGTCATTCCAAAAGGACCATAATTCCACATCTGTACCTTTGGTCCCTCATCTTCTGTTAAAAATGCAATTAATCCAAATCTCGAATCAATACCTGCACAAACTCCATAAACTACCATGTTTGCTTTAGCATTTATATAAGGCTCCTTTGAAATTTCAAAATTATCATCCTTTACAGCTTTATCAATGTTGGTATCTTTGTATGTCCATATATCAAGTGTATTTGTTGTTCTATTTGATGCAAAGATAAATGAATAACTACCTATGTCTTTGTTATCATCATCAGTAACATTCATTGTTCTAACATCAATATTATTAATATCTCCAATTTCTGTGTAGCCTATTTTTTCGCCCTTTAAGTTATATGTATATATGCCACTTCTTTTATCTGTTCCAAATACTAGTGATCTATCTGGATTTAATTTATTTAGCCAAATGGCAGGATCATCTGCTGCATCTCCTTTTGAGATTACTTGAGGAGTCTCATCTATTGCAGGAACTATATGAATAATTTTATCTATAGGATCGGATACTACAGAAAGCGAATATATAAATAATGTTGCGAGTAAGAATTTCATTTTTTTAAAAATAAGGCAAGTTAAAGACTTGCCTTGTTGTTTAAATTTAGATGAATTATAAATTATATCTTATGCCAATTGAATAAGTGGTTCCGTAAACATCATACTGAGATAATCTATCAGGTGACCCCCAGTAATAAAATTCAGGTTCATCAGTAATATTGCTGATATCAAATTTGACACTAAAGTTATCATTAATTTTATACTTTAGATTAAAATCGTATTGGGTGTGATCATCTGTATATCTGATATTATCTAGTGACAATTCTTCCTGAACATCTCCTGGACTATCTTCATCTGCTAAATAATCTAAATATGGAGTTCTTGATACAGCTGATAATCTCATGTCTAGCTTTCCTTGATCATAACCAATTGAAAGGTTTGAATTTCTATCTGAGAGTTTTCTGAAAGGAAATGTAACTTTTCCGTTATCTACATCAAGAGTACTCTCGCCATCAGTAGTAGTTATATTTAATGAAATAAACATTCCATTAAAAGGTTCTGGTAAAAATTCTAATTCTTGAAAAACATTCATTTCAAATCCGGAAACATCAGAAGGACCAGTATTGACATATGTTTCTAGTTCGCTAAAAACAATACCATTAATTGTTCCAGCGGTTACAAGGGGATAAATAGCATTATCAATATCCTTCTTAAAATATCCAATTGAGTATGAGCCGGTATCACCATATCTCTCCAAAGAAAGATCAAAATTATTAGCTTCATATGGATCTAAATCTGGATTTCCCATTTCACCTGAAAAAGTTCCATCATTTTCATTTTCAATTTCTGCAACAGTAGATGCTTGACCAAATCCAGGTCTGGATAAAGCCCTCCAAATTGCTCCTCTAATAATGGTTTGATCATCAAGAAAATATTTTACGTTTATGCTTGGTGAAACAAATGTGTAATCTTTTGATGCTGTTATTGGATCATCTATATCACCATCGTTGTAACCTAATGTTGAGTATGAAGTATCTTCAACTCTTAAACCTAAAATAACAACAGCATTTTCAGACTCCATTGTGCCCATCAAATATATTGCCATAATATCTTCATCTGATTCATAATCTTGTTCAACATTCGAATAATCAGGACCGCCAAACGTTCCTTTTAGAGGCCATAAGAGTGAATCATTTGCCATAGGACCCATTGATTGACCAGCAAAAGGCCATGAAATTTGAGATGGATTAAATTGAGATTGCATTAAATCAGTTGCAGGACCATCTTCTATCTCAATTGCATTTCTATCTCTTTCTTTTGTTCTTTGACTATATTTAAACCCATATTTAACGGTGGTAGGCATATCCATGAATGAAAAGCCTTCTTTTGACATATCAATTTTAAAAGCTTTTTCGGTATCTTTGATTAATGACCAGTCTTCTTCCCATGCATCAACTGTCATTGAAGTATCCCATATAGGTGCAACAGAGGAATTAAATTCAAGTCCAACTTTTTTTGGATCTGAATAAAAGAAATATCCACAAGGCCCACCGCAATCATCTGTATCGTACCTATCACTTCTGAATTTAACATCTATGTTATTTGTATCGTCTTCTTCAGCATAAGAATGACTAAACTGTATTTCTGTAAACCAGCCACTGATCATAGTCTCAGCACCTATTACTGCAGTTCTAATATCTCTAGTTTCAATCCTTCTTCTAACCTCTGCATCTCTTCTAATTCTATTTATTTCACTATAATCAGAAAAAACTTCGCCGTGCCTTAAACTTCCATACTCATCTTTATATCTAAGTTCGTTATCTTCATAATTGTTGTATAAAAAATTTGCAAATATTGCAGTTTCATCATCAACCATGTAATCAATATCGTAAGTTAAGCCTGTTCTCTCTCTAGTAAGATCGTAATATCGCATTTCCCAATCATCATCTAATCTTTTACCTGCTCCATCATTTGTCCATCCTGGAAAACCTGTTTCATTGTTATAAGTAATAATTTGTTTGCTAGCATAAGTTAAACCAATAATGTGGCCAACTGAATCAGATATCATATCTCCGTAAGTTAAAGCAATTTTTGGATTATCAGAATTCTTTGATTGATCGTTGTAGGATGTATCAAATTTTGCTTTAAAAAGAGTTTTATCTAAAGACGTAGCTCTTTTTGTATTAAATTCTATTCTACCACCTATAGAGTCAGCATCTTGATCAGCAGTTAGTGTTTTATAAACCTCAATTGAATCAAGTAATTCTGTTGGCAAACCATCTAGCATTACTTTTCTTCCGCCCTCAGGTGCTGGAACAAGCGCACCGTTTACAGATATAGAATTTAAATCGCCTGATAGTCCTCTTATGCTTACATACCTTCCTTCACCTTGGTCATTTTCAACTGTAATACCAGAAAGTCTTCTAATTGCCTCTGCAGCAGTAGTATCTGGGAAGTCACCAAGAGCATCAGAGTCCACAACTGACACAATGAGATTAGATTTTCTTTGTTTTTCAATTGCAGAAATAATACTAGCTTTTGTACCAATTATTACAACCTCTTCAACTGATTCATTTTCTACCTTATTTTCTGACTCTTGAGAAAACAAAGATAGTGATAGAAACAATGGGAATATATATTTTTTCATGAAATCTCCAATATGATATGTAAATCTTAAATTTGAAGTGCAACAAAAATAACATTAATTTGTGAACATTATGTGACTTTTTAAGTTCTTTTATGTTTACATTTATAGACATTTGTCCATAATTAAATAGTGGAGACTTCAGCAAAACAAGACAGAAGCAAAGAAAGAATTAATAAAATAATTGATGCTGCAATTAATATTGTTGAAGATGGTGAGATTGATGATCTTACTCTTGCAAAAGTAGCAGAAAAATCTGGTTTAAAAAGAACATCGACTTATAAATTCATACCAACTGTAGATTTCTTAAAAAAACTAATAATCTCAAAATGTATTAATGAATGTTTAGAAAACTTTTCAAAAAACATCTTAAGTGATAGTGATAAAGGAGATCTTATAAAAGTTACAAATTATATTATTTATAATATTTATGAATATTTTTTTTATTCTTCAATAGCACAAAAATTAATTCTTAGTAATACTATAAATCCGCCTTTAGACTCAGATTCAATTCATCAATTAGGTAAGGTCATTCAAGAAACTTACGAAGAATCCATAAGTCTCGATAACGTTTTTAATAAAGAAGGTGTTTGTAGAGTTGTTGCCCAGATTATTCTGTCAATATTTTCGTTGAATACAAAGGAAAGTGGTAAATTAAATGATATTGGTAAAATTGAAGCATCTAGAGCTGTGGTTGCATACATGACCAGCTGGATAAAGAGGTAAAATCAAACTCCGAATATTAATCTTAGAAAAACCCAATACAAGATTGTTAAAAAAGCTCCAATTGGAATTGTAATTAACCATGAAGTAATAATTCTTGTTATTGACTTGGTATTTAAATGTTTAGCCCCTTTTGCCAATCCAACTCCAATAACTCCTCCAACTAGTGTATGAGTAGTTGAAATTGGAAATCCAACGTAAGAAGCAACAACAACTGTAGTTGCTGTAGCAAGTTCAGCTGAAAAACCAAGACTAGGCTTTAATGCAGTAATTTTTTCTCCTACAGTTTTTATTACATTTTTTCCAAGCATGCTTAAACCAAAAACAATTCCTGTTGCCCCTAAAAAAAGAATCCAAGCTTGAACTGGAGACGAAGTATCTATAATACCATTTGAATTTACAGTGGAGACGATTGCAGCAAGAGGTCCAATTGCATTAGCAACATCATTTGAGCCATGAGCAAAAGCCATTGCACATGCCGAGACAATCATCAAAATTGCAAATGCAGATTCAATTCCATTTTCTTTGATTTTTGAAAAATTCTGTCTTAAAAGAGTATAAGTAATTGCAGCTGCAATAATTCCAAAAATTGAACTAAACATATATACATCTGACTCTGATAACTCAAGTCCTATATTTTTCAGTCCTTTTCTTGCTATAACTAATGAAATAATAAAAGCAACATAAAAACTATATATAGGAATTATTTTAACGGCTCTTCCACCTGGATTAGCACTATCAAGAATGGATTTTTTTGCACTTAAATAAATTAAAAATGCTAGGAATCCTGCAATTACTGGCGATGTTATCCAACTTGAAGCTATGCCACCTACTGTCCCCCAAGATACATAACTCAATCCTTTTGAAATTGAAACAAAACCAATTATTGCACCAACGATTGAATGAGTTGTGGAGACTGGCCAGCCTCTTCTTGAGGCAATAATTAACCATGTTCCTGCGGCTAATAATGACGATAACATTCCAATAATAAATTTATTTGCATCCTCATAAATTGTTGGATCAACAATTCCTTTTCTTATTGTTGAGGTAACTTCACCACCTCCAAAATATGCTCCAAGAAATTCAAATATTGCAGCAATAATAATAGCCTGTTTTAGAGTAATTGCCTTGCTTCCAACTGAAGTTCCCATAGCATTTGCAACATCATTAGCACCTATTCCATATGCCATAAAGAACCCAACTATAGATGCTATAATTACTATTGCAATAGGGCTTAAGAACAGAGTTTCCATATTATTTATGAGAAAAAATTTTACGCTTAAATGTTATCATTTGTGTTAAGAATATAAAACTTTTAGGTGTCATCTAATTTAAATATAAAATGAAAATTATAAATTTAGATCAAACTGATTATAAAAAACTTGATGCAAAATCTTACGATTTAGAAAAAAGAAGACTAAGAATTGAATTTTTGAAACTTCAAGAAGATGTAATTAAAAATAATAGAAGAATATGTATCGTATTTGAAGGCAGAGACACTGCAGGCAAAAGTACAGCAATTAGATTCTTTTCAGAATACTTAATGCCAAAACATTTTAATTACATTCAGCTAGGAATTCCAACAAAATGGGAATCATCTCACTGGTTCCAGAGATGGAAAAAGGTAATTCCAAATAGCGGTCAAATTTCATTTCTTGACAGATCTTGGTATACACGAGCAATAACTGAACCTATTATGGGTTATTGCACTGAAAATCAATATAGAGCGTTTATGAAAAAAGTTAATAATTGGGAAGAGCAATTAATAAGTGATGGAGTTGAATTAACAAAATTTTATTTTTCACTATCAAAAGATCAACAAAAAATTAGAATGAAAGCAAGAAAAAATTCTGAACTTAAGTATTGGAAGCTTACAAAAAATGATGAAAAAGTAATTACTAAATGGAACGCCTTCACATTATACAAAGAGCAGATGTTTGAAAAAACTGGAACTGAAGTTAGTCCATGGGTTTCAATTAATTCAAATAATAAAATGATTGCGCGGTTAACATCACTAAGATATCTATTGAATAAAACTGAATATCATGGGAAGAAGATTCTTAAGCCTGCAAAATGGTTAAAGTCTCTAAATAATTATTCAACAAATCTAGAAGGAGTAAAATTTGACAACCTTTCATATGAGCAATTTATGATCATAAGCAAATATAGCGACGACATATAATGAAAATTGCTTCCGTAGATATTGGCACAAATGCAGTAAAATCTAAGATTTTTGAAACAACACCCACCTCAATTAAGTTTATTGATGGAATACGTTCNCCAATTCGTCTTGGAGCAGAAGTTTTTGAAGGAGGAAAGATATCTGATAAAAAACTAAAAGAGTTAGTAAGTACGCTAAAAAGATATCAGAAAAAATTTACTAAAGATAAAATTGATCAATACGAAATTATTGCAACTAGCGCATTAAGAAATACCACTAACTCAGAAGAAGCAAGAACATATATAGAAAATAAAATTGAACATCCAATTCGAATAATTTCAGGTCTTGAAGAAGCTCAGTTAATAGGTTTTC
>FUFK010037902.1_pt1 | contig 91344 bp, 76 predicted proteins | sample 1021851 | NCBI WGS metagenome assembly FUFK01 (sample SAMEA51879418, study PRJEB19060) | metagenome
GTTCCCAAACCTACATGGGTTGGACAAGAACCTGCATGGCGTAAAATCAAACCAGGAGAATAATTATGGCGACTGTAAGAATGTCAAAAACTTTAATAGATAAAATTCTTGAAAACTTTAAAAAACAATGTGCAACAGCATATGCTAACTCTAGCGGAGTTGGAGACTTTGTAAACGATATACATCGATCTTTGCATGATGATATGTTCTTCACAATTGTTGAAGAGTATCAAAATTATCAAGCTTTGGTTGATGATTACAGACTACAAAAAGGTGAAGACCAAGCTGACTATTGGAACAGACATATAAATACACCTGGCTTTCCTTTTAGTATTGTTAATAAAGTATGGTTTGTAGTTAATGCTGCAAGACCTGATTATGAGAATAGATCACAAATTAAAGAGTGGTCTATGGAAACTTACAGTAATGAAGCTGAAGAGCATAGAGAGGTTTGGGAAGCTGAAAATTTTGTTGAAGGGGATGAACTTATTTCGTTACCTATTACTACAAGTATGACAATTATCAACGAGTATGATAATGAATTTAAGGGTTTGCCTTTTCATAAGAAATCAGATGATTCAAGAAATTACAGATTACATGATGATTTTAAACATAAAAATGTTAGTGCATCATGGCCAGTCATTATATCTACAGATTCAGATGTAGAAAAAATTAGAACTGTTGCAGCTGGTACGTTTAAGATTAAACAAGCAGTAGAAGACATGGAAAATTATCTAAAACAATTGACTACTCTAAAACAGTTTGTTGATAACTGGTCAGGTGGTTCAGAACTTGTACCAGATGAATACTTACAAAAACTAAACAAAAAAGTCGTAAGAACTAAAGCAGCAGAAATTAAAGTTCCTGTTATATCAGAGGACTTAAAATCTGATGTAAATGCAGCAATACTTGAAAACAAATTAATTGGAGAAAGTTAATGGGAGCATATAAGCAAAGCCTTGCAGCAATACACGAATCAACGTTNTTAGTTGGTGTTAAAGTTACTGCAAGCATATTCAACGTTTCAGAAGATTACGTAAAAGAAGCAACAATGACCTGGGATGGNTATGATTGTCCTTGGGAAGAGTACGTACATAACGCCCANNTTCAGTACGGGGTTGTAATAGANCCATGAAGACCTACGTNATTAGAGCAGAAAGAAAGANTAGTTGGTTATTACCATATCAAAACTAANTCTCTTGAAGAAGCTCAGANACAAGCAAGCTATCANATGGACGTAAATCCACAAAACTGTATAGAAGAAGAAAAGTATGAAGAAGTGGTAGTGCGTAAAGAACCTATGGTAGTTGAGCCTTACAACGAGTTTATAAAGGAGAAGAGTAATGCCTAGACCAAAAAAGAAAATACAAAAACGTGAAAAAGTCTTCGCTTTTGTAAGCAACATTATTGATTTAGTACAAACCAAATGGAAATCTTATGCACTTGGAACAGTAGCTTTAGCAAGTACTGGTGTGTTTGTTTACGTAGTTTTCTTTTGGATTGATACAGTAGAATCTGTAGAACTATGTATAACTTATTTTTAGAGGCTTCAGTATCTCACAGCTGCATAGTCTGGGCGGCGAAATCAAGGTAAATGTGTGTGACGCAGTACTGAAGCTTTATTCATGAAACCTGCTAATTTACCACCAGACTAACAAAGAAGGATAAAGAATGAGAAGAAAATGCTCAATACCAAGAACCGATTATATATTTCAATTTGAATCTACTAACCATGGCCTTATTGATTGGCAATTTCATAAAAAAGTTGTTGATAAAATGTACCATGCTACATGGCTAGTAGCTAAGAATCATTTAGTTGTNCTTACAAAACTAGATGATCAAGCTAAAAAAGAAGTTCAGCAAGAACTATTTGAAACTTTTGAAAAGATAGATAATCAGTCAGTTAGAGACCATAACAACAAAAAGGCACGAGAACGACGTGCAAAAAAAAGCTAACGCCAGGGGGGTAAACGTCCTGACGTTAGCTCAATTTTTAATCAACTTAAGATACGTACACCCATAGTTGCAGCGTTCCTGTTGCAACATCACTTCCAGGCGCGACTTCACAAATAATATCAATTGTATCGTCTGCACTGTAAGTTTTAGGAGCTACGTCTGCATCTTGCTCGTCAGCAGTACCGCCCTGTCCACATGTTGAAGCTGCAATGTACAGATCTGTATCATCGCCATCACCAACACCAAAGACTAAAGCTGTGCCGCCATCTAAGTCACTTGATTTAATTTTAACGTCATGGACTGTTTCACCTGCAAAGACATCTACCATTTGGTATACATCAGCAGCATTAGGAGCAGCCGTTACATTAAAACTAGCGTATCTAACTCCAACCGTACCACTTGGAAATGGTTTGAATGAAGAATTACCGCTAACTGAGTCACTTGTAAAAGTAGCCATAGTTTCACCTTATATTTTACTATTGCACACCATTATGCAATACTCTCTGTTATAGAGACATTTTTGCGAATGTCAAATTAATTAAGGAGTAATTAAGGTGCCACCCAGCTACGTTTACGTTAAAAGAAACCCGATACACCCTTACATTTATACAATACCCGAAGATTTGCCCTACATACAATGGAAGCGAGTGAGGGTGTCTATTGCATATAACATGTGTACTAGTAAACAGAAAGGTTGGGAGAGAGCAAAAACTAGTGAATATATCGATTGGTGTAAACAAATGGAGGCAGCTGGTCACAAAATTGTTTAGGAGAAACTATGCGTAAATTATATTTAGACTTTGAAACGTACTATGACGTTCGTTTTAGTCTTACAAAAATGACTACAGCCCAGTATGTAAACGACGAAAATTTTTCTGTATGGGGTGTTGGACTTAAGTTTGATGATGATGACACACAATGGATCCCAGGTGATGAATGTTTCGAAGTATTACAATCTATAGACTGGTCAGACACTGCTGTAGTTTGTCACAACACTTTATTTGATGCGTACATACTTACCCATCATTATGGAGTTATACCAAAATATTACTACGACACAGCTGCTATGAGTCGTGGTGTGTATCCAAATCAAAGTGCAAGCTTAAAGGAAGTGGCCATGCGTGTGTTTCCAAATGATGCTACTAAACGTAAAGGAGATGAGTTAGTAACAGCAAAAGGCATCAAAGACCTACCACCTGATATAGAAGAAGACATCGCTGGTTATTGCATACAAGACGTAGATCTTACTTATGATATCTTCAATGCTTTTTTACCTACTTATCCACAGCAGGAGTTAGACCTTATTGATCTTACTTGTAGAATGTTTGTAGAACCCAAAATAGTATTAAACAAACAACTACTAGAAGAACATAGAGACAATGTAAAAGAAACTACATCTAATCTGATTGAAGCTAGTGGGCTTACAAGAGAAGTTCTAGCGTCCCAAGTAAAGTTTACACAACATTTGACCGATGAGCTGGGGATTGTAATACCAAAGAAAAAGAGTGGTCGTACAGGTAAGATGATACCAGCGCTTGGTAAGTCAGACCCAGGTTACATACAAATGTGCCGGGCTCATCCAGAGCATCAAGCAATATGGGATGCTAGAGAAGCAGTCAAGTCACGTATAGAAGAAACAAGAGCTACTAGATTTCTTGATTCAGTAAACCCAGATGGGACTATATCTGTTCCACTTCGTTACTATGCTGCACACACAGGCCGTTTCGGTGGTGCAGAAAAGATGAACTTACAAAACCTACCCAGGGGATCTAAGCTTCGTACTGCATTACAATCTCCAGCAGGCCAGCTTATGTATGTAGCTGATTTATCAAACATCGAAGCTAGGATGCTAGCTTGGTTGGCTAAAGAACAAGATCTCATTGATGCGTTTGCAACTGGTAGAGATGTGTATTGCGAGTTTGCTAGTCAGATATACAATCGAGACATTACAAAAGAAGACAAACTAGAAAGATACGTAGGCAAGACTGCAATATTAGGACTAGGTTATGGTATGGGAGCTGATAAGTTCAAGGCAACTCTGAAGTCAGGTTCACCATCAGTCGAGGTTACCGATGCTACAGCTCTTAANATTGTAAGCCAATACCGAGCTATGTATCCAAACATACCACTCTTATGGGCTGGTTGTAAGAACTTACTATTTGCAATGATGAACCGTGGTTCGATAGGCATGGACTATGGGCCGTTGACCGTTGACACTAATGCATTACAACTACCCAATGAAATGCATCTTAAATATCCACAACTACAATACCAACATGGAGAGTTTACATACTCCAGCGGCCGGAGTTATATACGTACGCACGGCCCTAGAGTTACAGAAAATATAGTGCAGGCGCTCGCTCGAATAGTTATTACTGATCAAATGTTAGAGATACAAAGAATACCTGAAGTATCAGTTGTGTTACAAATACACGACGAGGTCATCTCACTTGCATCAGATTATGAGCCCGACAAGACTTTGGAAAAAATTATAGATATAATGAAAACACCTTTATCTTGGTGTCCAGATCTCCCACTAGATGCCGAAGGTGGATACAGTACAAGCTATGATAAATGAAGAATCTAATATTAACTAGACGAGTAAAACAAGGAGTTCTCATCTACAAAGATGGAGAATTTGTATGCGAAGTTACTGTAACAAATTTAGGACTTAAACAATGCAAACTTGGTTTTGTAGCAGATGAAAATATAAAGATAGATAGAAAAGAAAAAGGAGGCCCACATGGAAATAGTCTTTCTACAAGCAAAAAAGAAATTAGTTAAAGAGATATCAAAAAACTCAACAACCCCTTATCCACTTGTAAAGAAGTTTACTTCTCATCATTTCGATTACAAGAAAACACAAAAAGGACTAGAAGACTTTTATGAAGGCTTACAAACAGCAGGGGCTGCAGGTATGTGTTTGCACAAAGGACTTCTACTTAAAGAATTACAAGACGAGCCCCGGGCTTTAGTTGCAGATCGTAACGCACCAACTGAACTGTTAGTTATAGATGTAGATGGTTTACAAATGCCAGCTCAAGATCTGACTGATGTAAGAACACTAGCAGAGAAGTTTGTATTACATATGCCTGAAGAGTTTCAAAATGTGTCTTACATAGCACAAGCAAGCGCTTCATTAGGACTAAAAGAAGATAAGATATCTTTACATTTGTTCTTCTTCTTGAAGCACGCTGTACACCCAAAGACTCTCAAAGAATGGTTGAAGACTTTAAATTATGAAACAGATATATTAGCTAAGCACTTACAACTCTCAGCTAACGGGCAGAGTTTAAGTTACACACTAGACCCTTCAGTAGCTGAAAACAGTAAACTAATCTATTTATCAGCACCTAAGTTTGTAGATATGGATGATCCCATACCAGGAGACAGGTTTGTATTACAAAAAAGACAAACGGCTGCACTAGATTTAAATGTAAGTAATATCAACCCAGAACGTGTACACAACTTAGGCGTACAAATAAAAGATAGCTTACGTAAAAAACTAAACCTACCAAAGAAAAGTTCAAAGATAACTACAATAACTATAGCTAATGAACAACAAGAAGTTCTTCAGAATCCAGATAAGATGACTATAGATGTAGTACGAGTTAACGAGCCCTACGTAAACTGCAATGTAAATGGAGGCGACAGCAATGGTTATTACTTCTTACTTTCAAATCCTCATTATATGTACAACTTCAAAGGAGAGCCTATATGGGAGATACAAAAAGCAGATCCTGAGTTTTACCGAAGCATATTTGAAGTTTTTGCAGATAAAATACATGGAGACCAGCAGCTGAAGCCAGTTGTATTACGTGATTTTTATACTGATACTTACTTTAATGGTATTTATGATGAAAACAGACAGCAGTTTACAGACGAATATCCACTTACTCCTACTCAAAAGTCTTCACTAAATGACTTCATGCGCACTCATAACCGTACATTACCTGATTACGTACCCGATGCGCAGGTTGTATTTGATCCATCTTCCGACAAAGGTATACAACTAGACCAAGCTCCTTATCATGTAAATTTGTACAGAAAAACAGCTTACATGTTAGATGCAAAAGAAACAGTAGAGCTAGAGTATGGCACTGCCAAAAAACTAAAAGAACGTGTACCAAACATATACAAACTACTACANCACATATTGGGCAATGGAGACACTGAGTTTGAACATTTTATTAATTGGTTNGCTTACATATACCAAAACAAAAGAAAAACTATGACTGCATGGATATTTACAGGCGTACCTGGGACTGGAAAGGGCTTGTTTGTACATCGAATATTAAAGCCTCTGTTTGGGGAATCACAAGTTCCAATGCGTTCTTTAGAAAATATAGAAGAACAATTTAATTTATACATGCGTACAGCTCTATTCTTAGTTGTAGATGAGTTTCGTATGAGTGACTCATCTAATACAAACAAGATGGCAGATAAGCTTAAGCACCAAGTTACAGAGCCTACACTTACTATTCGCGCTATGCGTACAAACCAGGTGGAGCTACCAAGTTTTTGTAACTTCATCTTTCTTACTAACAGAGGAGATGCAGTTCGAATAGAAGAAGGAGATAGACGTTACAACGTAGGGCCCCGGCAAGAGAGTAAACTACAAAATGTTATACCTGAACTCTTAGACAACTTAGAGGATCTAACAAAAGAACTGTATTACTTTGCTGGTGTATTACAAACCTTCCAGGTAGATAATCGTATGGCTCACACAGCACTCGAAAACGAAGCTAAACAACAAATGAAACAGATCTCTATGTCTGTACTAGAAGAGTTCGCACACGCAATCAAAGAAAAGAACCTTGAATATTTTATTGAAATACTAGATATAGAGATTACAAATACTTTTGACGCAGGCTCTATAGCGTCAGCACAAAGATACATTAAGGACTGGGTTTCTAAAGTGGGAGTCGACACTGTTATACCAATGCAGCACTTCAAAGTAGTCTACGATGTTCTTACAGATAGCCGCAATAAACTGTCTCAAAGAGACTTTTCTAAAGCAATGTCTAGGCAAAATGTACTAATAAAAAGAAAGAGAGTATCGTCTGACAAAAACGCTAGCATACCCAGGGGGGTTGTAATCAGTTGGAAACTTGACGATAATGTCAGAGAAACTCTTATAAAAGAGCATTTCGAAGAAAAGGATTTAAAACTATTATCTAAGTAATTTTGAAAAACTACTTACAAGATACTCGTCCAGATCTAGACAATGTCATAGCATCGGACAAACCAGAGGAGCTGGGACTTATACCAGCTTGGTCGTACTCTACTCTAAAAACTTATGAAGGTTGTCCGTATCGACTTTACATCAATAAAGTAAAAAAAATACAAGAAGACTACGGCGAAGCAGCAGCACGCGGTACACTAATACACGAAGAAGCTGAAGCCTATGTAAAAGCAGAGTTAGCTGAGTTGCCAGACTCTTTAAAAAAATTCAGCTCTCAGTTCTCCTTACTTAGGGATCAATACGCCGAAAGCAATGTTGAACTAGAAGGTGAGTGGGGATTTACAATTGACTGGGAACCTTGTGGTTGGATGGACCGTAATGTTTGGGCTAGAGTAAAACTTGATGCAATATTACATGAGTCAGAAACATCAGCTCGTGTAATAGATCATAAAACAGGAAGACAATTTGGAAATGAGATTGCACATAGCCAGCAAGGTCTTGTGTATGCAATAGCTACTTTCTTTAGGTATCCTGAACTAGAAAGTCTTAACACAGAATTTTGGTATTTAGACCATGGAGGCACTCTTGAGAAAGTATACACACGAGCTGAAGCTATGATGTTTATGCCAAAACTACAAGAACGAGCTTTAGATTTAACTACTGCGACTAGATTTAGACCTAATCCATCTCAATACAACTGTAAGTGGTGTTCATATGGAAAAGGGGAACATCCAGTATGCGAGTGGAGTTTTAAATAACTCTGTGATAAAATAACTATATACAACGAAAAATGAAACACGAACTAAGAAAGGTGAACTATGGACACGATCTCTATCGAGGATGCGTATCAGCATCAAATTGAAACTACTGACTTTATTAAACAACAACCGCGTTGTCTGATTACATCAGATCCTGGCACGGGTAAAACACGTGCGGTCTTAGATGCAATTGACCCTACTGAAGGGGCCACGCTTGTACTTGCACCGTTATCTATACTTGAAGCTTCTTGGGTAGAAGATATAATAAAGTTTACACCAAAATTAAAATACGGAGTTGCATATGCCAAAAACAGAAAAAAAATCTTCGAAGACACCAGTTACGACATCGTCATCACTAACTTCGAAGCTGTTAATTTCTTACATAAAAATCCATTATTACTTAGCAGATTTAATACCATCGTCATTGACGAATTTACTGCATTCAAAAACAGAGAAGCCAAACGATCGAAGAACCTCAAGTCTATTATTCATCACTTTNATAATAGAATTGCTATGTCTGGCACTCCTAATAGTAATACTATTCTAGATGTNTGGCATCCAACNTTACTAATAGACGATGGTAAACGACTAGGTCAAAGATTTTGGTCTTTTAGACATCAAGTTTGTACNCCTAAGTTCAATGGNTTTGCTAACGAATGGATAGACAAACCNGGTATTGAAGCTGTTGTAGCTAATCAGCTATCGGACATAACTATACGACANGCAATTGAAGANTGTATGGATCTTCCAGACAACAATGTCAGGACTATGTATACAAAGCTTACACCNGCTGTGCAAAAGATGTACAACATCTTGGCAGAAGAGTCTGTCTTGTATACAAAACAAGGGACCATNAATGCTGTCAACGCTGCAGCTAGAGTTAAAAAGTTATTACAACTAGTTTCAGGAGCCGTATATGATCAAGACGGCAATGCTACTTTATTGCATAACGAACGATATGAGCTAGTTATGCAGCTTGTATCACAACGTAAGCACTCATTAGTTGCATACAATTGGAAGCACGAGCGTGATTCGTTGATCGCTATTGCAGAACGAGACAATATATCATATGACTTGATTGATGGTTCTGTTCCTGCACATAAACGCAAAGACATCGTACAACGCTTCCAGGCTGGGCAGATCCAAGTATTGTTCGCCCACCCGCAATCTACGTCACATGGGCTTACACTTACAAGAGCTACGACTGCTATCTGGTGTTCTCCTACGTACAGCGCTGAACAGTTCCAACAATTTAATCGTCGTATACATAGAGCAGGTCAAACTCAAAAGACTGAAACCATTTTAATTGCAGCTAAAAATACCTGGGAAAAACATGTATACAAAAAACTAGATGGTAAATTAGGCAAAATGGAAAACTTACTACATATTCTATCGGAAATAAATAATGTCAAAAAAACAACAAGTAATTGAATTGCTAGCTGAAGATGTACAATTAAAGATACAAGAACTGTCTTTAGTTGATAAAGAAATACTTGCGACTGCTTTAATTTTTGCTATGGCAGAAATTGAAGCTGCGCATACGTATGGCTCTACTGAAGAACTCAATACTCCAGAAAGAGCCCATGACTTACTTACAAGCGCCGGTCAGGCTGCATCAGTCATGATTAATACTTTAATAGAGACAATAGAAAGCCAACAGGAGGTAAAACACTAATGTCAGAACTAACTATGGATGATCTCCTAAAAGATCTTAACGACTCAAAACAATCATTAAGAGAGTTACAAGCAGAAGAAAAAACTCTTAAACAATCGATTAATGAGTTAGAAAACCGAATTATTCTTAATCTTGAAAACCAAGGAGTGGATAGAATTGGGAATGATGTGTGTACAGTTTCAATTAAAAAAGAAATTGTACCCACTGTAGACGATTGGGACAGCGTTCACCAACACATAATTGACACTGGTCAGTTTGAGTTGTTACAAAAACGCATGTCTGCAACCGCTTACAGAGAGCTGCAACAAATGGGACAAGAGGTTCCAGGTGTTGCAGCAACTGAGCTGACCCGAATTAATTTCAGGTCTAAATAGTAACTATATCAAAGAAAAAAGGAGTACGTACGATGAACGATATAGCTATAAAAGCAAGTGAGATGCCNGCTCACATAAAAAANGGCACTGGTCTTGGTAATGAAGGTATTACTNCTGACCATCTGCAAACTCCTCGTGTAAAGCAACTGCAAAGTAGCTCAAACGAGGTNGATCCAGAACACAGTGATTATNTAGAAGGAGCCAAAGTTGGTGACTTNTTTAACACTGTAACAAACGAAGTATATGGAAATAAAATAAACGTTGTAAATGTTTACTTTAGAGACGAATACGTTGTTTGGAAAAAACGTGAAAAAGGTGGTGGTTTATTTGGTACCTTTGGTTCTCAAGTTGATGCTATGGATGCGTTAAATGCAGAAGGCAACAACCTTGAGGATTATGATATCACTCAAACTCACTCGCATACATTGATTAGAATCGATGAAAAAACAGGTGAGTTAGACACAACCCCTTTTATATTTGATTGTGCAAGTTCAAAACTTCGTGTAAGCAGAGAATGGAACACTCAAATAATGCGTTTAGGTGGAGATAGATTCGCGTCTGTATGGACGATGTCTTCTGCTCGTACCGAAAACAGAACGGGTAAAGCGTTCTATAATATTTCAGTTGAAAACCAAGGGTGGGTCAACAAAGACCACTATGACTTCGCTAAGTCAGTCTATGAAGCCTTACCTAAAGCTTCAGCTTAATATTATGTTTGTATTACATGGTGCGTCACATACTGTCGCACCATGTATGCACTCTCCTATATGCTATACTTGGCTCGGTGATCGAGAAAACATTTATAGCAAAGATCCACAAAGCGCTCTCCAAAGAGATATATCGTTGGAAAATCAATGATGCATACCATGGAGGCGTGCCTGACGTATACTACAGCGGCCTGGCAGGCTGTATGTTTGTAGAATACAAGTATCATAGAAAGATCCCTGTGAAAGCAACTTCTAAAATCTCAATCAATACTTCTACGCAACAAAAAGAATGGTTAAAAAGAGCTATAAGTCACAGTGTGCCTGCGTACGTAGTAGTCGGAGCTGCAGATAAAATTGTAATAACACAGGATATAGACAAAACATTTTTTACAGTTAAAGAATTTTTAGAACAAGCACTTAGTTTTAACGAATATGTAGACAAATTAACTAGTGTGCTTACAACAGGAGGTTAGAATGTCGGATAAAATTAATCCACCTTATTACAACAAATCAATTGAGACTACAGACTACATACTTGCTCATGATTTAGGATACCTAGAAGGTAACATAATTAAGTATGTCACGAGGTATAAAGAAAAGAATGGTATTGAAGATTTACATAAAGCTGAGTGGTACTTAGCTAAACTTATAAAACAAGTAAGAAACCAATAGTTATTTTTTTCTGCGCTTACGTGTAGTTTTTCTCTTCTTAACAATTGTACGCACGTTTCTAGGTTTACCTCCAGGGTTACCTGCTGCACGTTTTCTTCTGACAGCACTCTTTCTTTGTGCGGCTGTCATACTTCTTGCTTTTGATCTCGGTACACATTTAGGGTATTTTCTTTTACTCTTACCCTTAGCAGACTTTCTACCACATGCTTGAAACTTCCCTTTCTTTTTAGGGGCACCAATGTCCACCCAATCGCCTTTAGGGCCTTTTCCAAACCATGCAGTTAGTCCACCAGTAGGTTTAGCCATTACCTATAGCCCCCACCTCTTTTCTTATATGTACGCACTAGCCAGCCATTGGCATATGCAGAAGGATAGACCTTAAACTTTCTTTTAGCTTCAGCTTTTACTCTTGCATACAAAGCTGGATTAGTAGGTTTAGCCCCACTTTTTTTCTTTGTAGCTTTTTTCTTTTTTCTCGGTGCCATATTATCTCCTTTTNTTACGAGCTGTTTTTGTTCTTGGGAAAGACCTATTGGACTTCTTAGATTCCATTCTAATATTTTTTGGTATGCTATTTAAAGGGTTTCCGTCTTTATGATGAGCATCTTTACCATCGCCTTTTTTAGCTTTACCTAATCTAATCATCATACGCCTAGCTTTGTTACGTCCAGCTCTTCTCTTCTTTTGTTTTGTACTGCCTTGATAATTATCATATTCAGCACGGTAATTACGAGCCATACTACTTACCAACTTGTTTCTGCGCTTTCTTGTGCGCAGTTCTAAAGTTGTCGCCCATTAACATACGGCGTTTCATGTATTTCATGTGCGCAGCTGTATGATGCTTTGAGTGACGTTTCATAGCCGCGTCTTGACGTTTAGTTAGACTTTTCTTTTTTACCTTCATAGAAGGTTTTTTTCTAGTTCTAGCCATCTTTAAGTTTCATTGATTTTAATTTTGTAGGAGCTTCTCCGTCTTTAGTGGGCACTTGATATAAAGTAATTACATGCTCACCTTTATCATTGAGTTCCCAAACTAAGTCTTTATCCCCACTAGTGGTTGAAGTTATTATCATACTTACTCCTTAATAATCATCTTTATATGTGGTCATAGGCTCTCCTAACATAGGCATCATGCCTAGTTGCCTTCTAACTTGTAGAGGATCCCTCATCATGTCATTAGCACTGTTAGGCACATTTGGTTTCATTTGGTACTCTGCTACCTCCATGTTGCCTGCCATTCCCATTTTAGGGCCTGTTTTTATTCTTCCTGCCATAATTTACTCCTATAATGATCTTTTTATTTTACCTATAAAGTGTAGATTTTCAAAGGNTCTGTAATGCCTTTTGCTTCTATAGGTTCTAAGACTTTNAAGGTCATACCAGAAGCTATAGCTGTGGGTTCTGCAATTATTANATCAACNCCNACAGCTTTACAACTTGATTCACANCTGGCTGCNATGTTTACAGCAGANCCNATAGCTGTGTAATCNAACCTNGTAGACGAACCTAGGTTNCCTATAACNGCTTCNCCTGTATTNAAGCCGATTCCGATNGAAACNCCAATGTCTGANTCTCTAAATTCTTTTTGTATTTCTTGCGCACAAAGCACTGCTGCTTTTTCATGGTCTTGTAAGTCAAGAGGTGCGTTAAATATAGCCATCATTGCATCTCCTATGTATTTATCTACCATTCCGCCATATTTCTTAACCGCATCTGACTGTATAGTAAGTGCTCTATTCATAATTTGAGTTACACGTTCGGGATCCATGTGTTCACTCATCGCAGTAAAACCACGTACATCTGTAAATAGATACGTGCAAACCCTTTTTTCTCCACCCAACTTCAGTAAGCTTGGATCTTTCTGTAAAGCTTTTACTTGCCTAGGGTCTAAATAGTGCTCAAACTGTTTTTTGATCTGCTGTCGTAGCTTGTATTGTTCTCTGAAACGTAAGTAAAAAGCTACTGTAGCTGTTATAAATTGTGAAATAAGAGCCCAAGTTACATCTATGAGAACTGCATTACTTATTGTGTAGAATCCGTAACTCGCTGTAAGTAATAATATAGATATAGCGCTTACAAGCCCTAGTGTAATTCCAAAAACGTGTAAGCAGACCCAAATAAGCACCACTCCAACTATAAAAATTAAAAACTCTACAACGAATGAGTAGTCTGGTATGTAAGGACTGTCTTGTATAAGTATAGATTCTGCAAGCGCGGCTTGTATCTTGTGTGGTTCAAGTAACCCAGACGGTGTAGCAATCTGTGGCATGATACCTTTTGCAGTAAATCCAACAAATACAAACTTATTTTCTACGTCCATTTCAGCAAGAGTAGTTTGTGGGGTATTCACGAAGCTTATCCACTTACGTCCTAAGTTGTCTGTTTTAACTGGTGGGAGTCCTTTAACGCGTATTTCTTGTATTACATTATCACTAGATCTTATAACATAAGTGTCTGCACCCGCTAAAATCTTAAGAACTTCTGTGCCGTATGCAGGTACCCATCCATCAGGAGTACGCATCAACAGAGGTAATCTACGAACTAAATTGTCAATATCGGTTCTAGCAACTGCAATCCCCTGGCTAGCGTTTTGTTTTAATACTTCTATGTTTTGTATTACACCTTCTGCCGGAATGCCGCCTGTTCCGTCACCAAGTATGACTGTGCCCGTGGTTGCAGGATATTCGTTCGTGTTGTTTTCAAACATAGCAAGTACGCTTGGAGAGAAGGAGAGTGCCTCAGAAAACTCAAAGTCACCACCAAACCTGTCAGGTTGCGGAAAAGCCATAACCCACCCAACGCCTATAGCGCCTCTACGCAAAAGATTTATATGTATTTGTGCAAGAGTCTGACGTGATAAAGGATAGCCACCCTCATTAGCTATATCTTCTTCTGTAATATTTAATATAGTAAAGTAGTCTGATGGAGACTGTTCAGGCACTAAAGCATCAAAAGTTTTTAGTTTGACTACTTCTAGTAAAGGTATTGAATAAACTAAAGGCAAGCTAAGTAATATAAATAAAACCCCAAACTGTAATTTCTTCATCCTGTCCCTTGTTTGATTGTTATTGTAGTTGAAGAACCACCATTAACTTTGACTGTATTAGCCACATTATCTTGTATAAATACTATTGTGTAGCTACCAGAACCGTCTAGATTTACCTTAGCACTTTGATTTACAGTCCTAGTTAAACTTATACTCTGCCCAGATACTATTGTAGTTATCTGCGTATCTTTATCTTGTCCTATCTCTGTGCCTACTATACGGATGCCTACACCACCCTGCTTGAGCTGGTCTTCTTCTTTATCTATAGCAAGTGCATCAATAACCTTTAGTAGATCTTCTAAGAAGTTTGTAGCAAGCATATCAACATCGAGTTCAGTAAACTCTAGTTCTTCTTCTGTTTCTAAAAAATCTTCTGCTAGATAATCAATATCTAAATCTTCAAAGTCTAAATAGTCTACTGTAGTCTTTGACTGTGTTTCTTCTAGCTGTTGTTCAGTTTCCTCTGGAGGATTTACGATCAGCATGTTATCTATTAGATCTAGCGTGATATCTAACTCAACAGGAGCTGTTGGGTTGCTTTCGTATACAGATACAGTTGTTGCCTGGTACGGTTTGTTTAACGTAACACTACCAGATGCTGTTGATACAAGAATCTCGCCACTAGATATGCCGTTTTCATCTGGTAATAATATAACTAATGACCTGCCAAGCTCATCTACAGTACAAGTAAAGTCTGTGCCCCTGATAGCAATGTCCGCCGTAGGCGTACGTATAGATATGTTGCTTTTGTTGTTGAACTTGCCTGTAATAAATCTTGCTGTACCACTAGCAAACTTCAAGGCCATCTTGGATTTAGAAGGGTCAGGGTCATAGATATACTCATCTATGACCAGTTTAGAATGTTCAGTTAGTTTAACTGTAGAATCATCTTCAAATGTTATAGCAACTCTGCCCGCCTCTGTGCGAACATCGTCCATTTGTTGTATGTTAAACTCTAGTTCAGCACCATAAGGCTTATCTCTTAAGACTTGTGCGTTGCCTCTGAGTTCAGATATAGACCCTATATCAACAGACGAATGAAGTAGTTGCGTCTGACTGAGTAACGCAAACAGTACCGTTAGAGCCAACAGATGTAATTTTAAGCCAATCATTATCTGATGTAGACTCCTGATCTATGTTAAATGTTCTTGTACTGCCTGTATGGTCTAGGTAGAAGTAACCACCTGCATAGCCGTCACCATCATAAGTAACAGTATTATCATCACCATCTATGTCCATGTAGTTAGTAGCACCATCAACATCAATATTAGAAGTTATAGTGTTACCTGAACCTTGGACTATCCAATCTAAATCCAAGTTTGCAGCAAGAGCTGTCATAGCGTGATTCAAAGTTGCTGTGTTTGTGTTGCCTGTGAACTGAACATTTACATTAGAACCATCTGCACCTGTAGCATTTGTTTCGTCTGTAGACATGTTAAAAGTATTACTATCTCCTATAAAAGAAAAGTAACCTGTATAAGTATCTGCCCAGATGTCACCTAAGAATTTATTAGATGCACCTTTTTGTAATACATCTAAAGTCATACTTGTACCATCTAAATCTAGTGCCGTCATACTGCCTGCTGCCGCATCTGCACCACCTATGATGTTACCNCCGCCGCCGACTTGTTCTATATCTAGATTAGATGTAGCACCAGATTGATCTATGAATATNTCATTATCAGCCGCGTATAGCAGCGATACATTCATCATCGCAACTAGGCTCATCAACGTCAGTTTTTTCATGTTTCCAATAGCCTTTTTCATAGCCCTCCTCTATTGTTTGTAAAACTGCTGTCTCTACTGCCATCTGTAGAGCAATGTTTATAGACTCATTTTCTACTATACCGCTCTCAATTTCAACTAATTCAGTNTTATTTGCATAAAATCTGAACACATCAGAAGATACCGCTGCACTCAATATTGACTTACTTACTAAGACCTCTATNAATATCTTACCTGTTAAAACAGATACAGTTCGTAAGGATATGGTTACTGAGTCTTGTCTGTATTCTTTGGAACCCCCAATCCCAAGATAACGAGCTCCAGACCCGCCCGATTTAACATTAGACTCGTACCCTATAACTCCCCCTTCCATGATTAAACCAGCAAAAAGCAAAGGCTTTACTTGTTGCTTCTCATCAAAAGATTCGCGNGTTGTACGTATGATTTGTCTTTCTTTNGTNANGTNNTCTAGTCCTTTGCGTTCTACTACATCAAATACACCNGAGTGNTTNAAAGCTCTNATTAAGTAAGCATCAGGTGCTTGAGTAATCGCTGTGCTAAANCTTGCATATTGACTGTTAGATCTACGTTGACCTGTGTCATCTTTAAAAGANTTAGGGTATACAGCTACAACAGGCTTTCGTATGGGAGANGGGACTTTTGTTAAGTTTGTAAGTAAAGCACCAACTTGCGCTGACTCAATGCTTCTTATAGGAGGTACTCCGTTGTCTAAAGGGTCTACGAGTAAAGCACAACTAGAAAGTAAAAGAACCAAGAGGTACGGTAATCTCTGTAGTATTGCCTTCTTCATCTGTAATTATTAGTGTTACTTTATCGTCCTCTACCCTATATTCTATGGTATTGCCTTCCAATTCTAGCACTCCAAAATCAGATGCAGTTTCACCAAACAAACTATCAACCAACTGTCTGCTTAATTGAGCGTATATTCTACTCTCTAAGTTACGTATGAATCTAGCTAAGGTTGTATTCTCTGCTTCACGTTCTAGATCTTCTTGATACGCTTTTATTTCTTCTCTTATGGCTTCTTTCCTATTGAACTCTTGATTCTCTATGGTTAGATAATGACTAGATGTACCAACACCTGAAAAACTAGGGTTTTTGAATTTATGTGTCATTTCGTCAGCACTTAGTGTCAAAGAAATTAGCACGATATTAGCTAGACCTAATATACAGACCAACAAGAATATCTTTTGTTTTTCTCTATCCATCTTTATTTACAAAAAAAGAATTCTTAAAGTTGTCTATGTTTCTGTCAGCTATTACCTGATTAGCAACAACTAAAACTGTAAAGAAAAATAAAAATACAACAAACAGAATAAAAGATAAGAGAGCCTTACCAATCCAATTCATCTCTTTTTGTATTTCTTTTTCAAATATTTTTTTAGTCATCGAATAACGTATATCATTCCCATGATACATAGTGAAATGACTACTAAACAAGTTCTTGTAATTACTTTATCTAGCTGTATAAAATCTTTTTCAAACTCAGCATTTGTATATTCGTAGATATGCTTGTCTCTAGGAAAAGGTTTTTTTGGCATGGGTTCAAATATTACATTGTCTATTGATACAAGTTGCTCTTTTTCTATTTGTTTAATTCTGGCTTTATCCATTACGTCTATCCTTCTGTTGTTTTATGCGTTTGCATATTAAAGCTTTTTTTAGCTTTTGATTCTGTTGTTTGGCCATTAGTCTTTGCGTTGATCATCTCTATCCGCTTTAGCCATTTTATCTGTGTCTATTAACTGTGGCACACCTANTATNGTTTTTATCATAGTATCNTGACGTATGATTTCGTTATCAAGNCTACGAACTCTGTCTATCAGAGCTACTAAAATACCNTGCTGTGAGTCTAANTTAGTTCCTAACCNAGNTTCCATTTGTTCTATCTGATCAGCTACCTTNTCATCTAAAACATCTAGTTTNGTCTCCATNCCATCAATAATTCTATTAATGAGCTTCCATATGAATATACCTAGTCCGAGAGCAGCGGCTATCGGGAACCCAACTTCCGCTATAAATAAAGTAATATCTTCCACTAGAGGTACCTAGTAGCCAACAAACAAGTTATAACTACAGGATAAACACCCCATAGTAACGCTTCTAAACGCTTGAATTTATCTGACCCTTCGTCCAATCTCTTTTCAATAAAATCGAACCTAAGAGCGCACTCCCTCTCAAATGCTGAAGAAGGTGTTTGTTTTGGTTCCTTCACTTTTTTCTTTTTTTCTTACGTTTCAGGCCTTTAAAATCTGCGCCTGTAATACGATTACGAGGTTTAGCTACTCGAGCTATCTTCTTTTGTTTAGGAGATAGTCTCTTCATTAGTACCCTCTCATCTTTCTCATTTTCATAGGCTTGGCTTTTTTAGTCATGCCTTTTTTCTTCTTCTTTTTTCCTTTAGTGTGGTACGCCATATTAGTACTCCGCCATTGTGTTTTTNAATTTACGATGTGANTTAGTATCAACAAACTTAGCATTCGGTGTTACACCAGGAACGGAACCGTCGTGGTTTTGTACAGTAGAATACTTCTTAGTACAGACATCTCTGTACGTAGTTTTTTCTTTATAGTTTGTAGGTCTATTAATCACGTTTTTATTTTACAACAATCTTTATTCTTTTGGATACTTTTCTTTTACGGCGGTTATAGCGTCTCTCCAAGTGGTAGTTCCATTGACTTGGTCTTTATAAATCATATCTAACTGGTCTTTAACATGCGGATACTCTTTTTCTCTTTTTTGATCGTAAGTGTAAGTAATGTTTTCTTCTCGTCTGTATAACTTTCCATCTTCTTCTACTATAACAATGCGTTTTTCTGCAGAGTCCCCTACGACTTCATCAAAGACTTCTCTCCAATCATCACCTGAACCTTTCTCAGAGTGTAAAGCGTTATTAACAACAGCCCCGTCTACCCAACGTACCCAAGCCACTATTCTACCCCCCAAACTTTAGTTTTTTTACCGCCGTAATACTCACAAGCATGGCCTTCATCAATTAAAATTTTACAAATGTCTTGGCCATCAACAGTATGAGGTACGCCTAAAACCCTTCCATATTTGTCAGTGCCTTGCGAAAGCAGTTGAAGTTTTTCTCCGCATAATTCTATCAAACGGTCTTTAGCAGCTAGACCAAGAGCTTTTTCTACTAAGTTCCTAGTTCTAGATTCTGGGGTATCTATTCCCATCAAACGCACTCTGCGTTTAGATAACACGACATTAAATCCAAGATCTATATCTACGTCTATCGTATCCCCATCAATAACTCTTACTAGATTACAGTTATAATAGTATGGTTGACTCATTATCTTACTCCTATCAAAATTCCTGTTGCATCATGTACATTTTCAGTTGTAGCTGCGTTACTAGACCCAATGACATTAGCGTCACCTGATATCCTAACTCTAGCTTTTACGCCGTGAGTAACAGTGCTTGCGGTGCCACCACCAAAAACTCCCGCTATGGCAAAATCATTAAATGCTGTATCTACAGCAACCCACAATATTTTTGAAACTTCCACGTACTTACCTACGTTTCCAGAAGTTACATTTTCCTTAAAACCAAAAGTGTAAGAAGAAGAACTTCCAAAACTAGAGCCCGAATAACCAATCAATCTGCTGCCGCCTACTACAGAGTTACCCGTTACTGTTCTTTCTTCTGAACCTACAAAAACAATGTCACCAGATACTACTTCAGTGGCAAGCGTTTGGGCTACTGTAATAACGTTAGCTACATGTGATCCAGTTATACCAGTTATGAAGGTAGATGTAATCGCACTGCCATCATAACCAGAACCAAAAGATGAAGGAGCGCTACTTGTTGAAGCAGTTTCATTAGAAGTTCCACCTTGAGAGTTTACGTTCCAAGCAGCCATTTCAATCACTACATGATAATACGAGTTTTTTTCTACACTTACCCTGTTTAGATTAAATGAAGCGTATGGCACCCAACCACTGCTATGGGTAGGTTTTGCTAATTCATTTTCTAAAACTGTAACAAAAGTGTTGCTGTTGTTAGTAAAAGAAACACTAGAAGCTAATTTAGTGGCTGTAGCCTTTGATACGTCACCACTTAGAGTATTTGCAAACAGACTACTAACCTTAGCAGTATCTATCGCAGCGGTAGCGATCTTCGCATTTGTCACGGCTGCATTAAGAATTTTAGCATCTGTTATAGCTGCGTCTTGGATCTTAGCAGTGCTTATAGATGCGTCTCCAAGTTTTGCATTTGTCACAGCTGCATTAGCGATGCGAGCCTCGTCCACAGCTAACGACGCGATCTTAGCACTTGTTATGGCTGCATCTTGAATCATCGCATCTTTTATAAAAACTGTATTACTAGATACTATAAAAGGTGCAGTGCTAGCGTTATTGCCATTCCATACTACAAACTTGTCTGCTTGAAATTGCACATAGGACTGAGCTCCCGATCCATCACTTGCATTAGAACCAACAACCATACCTGCTGCAGACTTACTACCGTCAGACTCTGTAGAGACTTGTAATACAAACATTGCATTAATATCTCCTGTATGACTAGCAGTAGTCGTATTCAAAGTAGAGATAGAGCTAGTGTTAGTCCCTACTGTACTAGTAAGACTAGTTAGAGAGCTAGCGGTAGAAGTTTGAGCATTCGTAACTGTAACAATATCAGACTGAGCTGTAGCCATAGCAGCAGTTAAAGTACTACCCGTAAAACTGGTGCTACCAAAAAGGCTAACTAATGTAGCATCTCGTCCCGCTACCCAGGCATTATTAGCTGCGTTTCTTGTATATATCTGACCGTCGTCCGTATCAAACCAGATGTCATTTGTTTGTATAGAACTTCCGTCTCCTCTAGTACTAGGTTGGCTAGAGCTTTTTATAATCGTAGCTGCTGTCGTGCTAGTGGCTAATAAATTGTACCCAGGTAAATCTGCTAAAGTTTGACTTAAACTAGTCATTACAGCCGATATGTTTGCTGCTGTAGTAGCGTTAACAGATCCAGCAAACGGACCACGTATATCAGAAGTGCTTACAAACCTAACCCAGTAGTAAAATGTTTGATTATAGTCGTTTGAGTCCGACCATATGGATGCTGTAGTAGTATCTGCTAAAACAGCATTACTTATGTTATTAGAAGTTCCTCTAAAAACTTCAGCAAATGCAAAATTACCAAACTGTGGGTCATCCCAAGATACTACAGTTGTAGTAAAAGCTGCGCTTGCAGCAAGTCCTGTAGGTGCTGGAGGGATTGTTACATCATTAAGAGCAGAGGGTGGGCCGAAGTCTACAAAGCCTGTACCAGAAGTTATACTAAAAGGATTATCTAATAGTTCTTCCGCGAGACCTGATTTTACTAATTCTCGTAACGTTACAGCTCTGTCTCTTGGGTCTCCTCTTCTTCCTATTAAAACTTGAACTACTTCAATAAGAGAGTCTAAAGTCTTTTTTAATTGCGGGTCTGCATTGCTCGGTACGGCTACTATAGCTGGTAACTTTGTTCCAGTTGTACTCATTACACCGCCCTCAGTTCGTCTATGGACTCCCCTATGCAGATTTCATTAATCGTGTGAGCTCCCTCTACTTGTATTTCATAAGTTTTGTAAATACCTGAAGGTAACCTAAGAATGGGTTCTGGTATAGTGGTAGCACTAAAACTAGGAGTTTGACCACTTACACTAAAAGAACTACCAGAAGCTGTAATAATCGCTTGGTAGTACAAACTACCATCTCCAAATACTTTAATTGTAATACCGTTTCCGCTGTATGCTTCGGCATCTACTTTTACAAACGCCATCTTAGTTGGCTTTGACAGGTACAAATTCTTTAGTCTTAAAAGTAAGGGACTCATTTGTCGTGCTACCTTGAAACTCTTTTACATTACTACCTTCTATTACATACAGTTCATTAGTATCTGGGTCGGTGTGACCACCTTTTGTACTTGTAGAAGAAGTTTGTGTGAGTGTTGTAAAAGCATTTTTACCACCCCTAGGATCAAACATAAACCCACCGTAATTTGAACCGCTAGCATAATAACCTACATACTTACCTTGCCATAAAAAACCTTGTATCGTAGATGGGTAAAAATCAGATTGCCATTGTTTTGGAGTTATCAAGCCTTCTGTGATTACCCGAACGTCAGTACCTGCTGCAGCAACTAAACCATCTGGAGATGCGTAGATAACATACGGCCCCATATCAACCATAGATCTTTTATTTAGACATGCCTGAGCCGCTTCTATACGAACAGAAGTCATAGATTGTGGATCAACGCCTGTTACAAAGTAAGGGTTGCCCTCTGTGCCTACAAACAGTCCATTTCCTGTAGTCCCAATTGCTACAATGGTATCTTCAAGCGTAGTACGAAAAGCTACAGGCCATGCGTGTGGTAAAAACGGCTCAGAGAAACAAAGTCTTTTACCTGTAAAACCAGCAAAAATACCATTAGACATCGCAGTTAGTCCCTTCATAGCACCGTTTGGGTATAAAGAGGTTTGTTCGTCAGGAGGTGCAATCCAATAAGTAGAAGGTATAAGTTCACCTAAGTTTGCATTCGTTACGTTGTCTGTAAAACTACTAGTCGCTAAGGTTACTTCTCCAACAAATTGAAACGCTGTGGTATTAGAACCTGTGTTCGATCTGTATATACGTTTCTTACTTAAGTTTGTATTTGTTCTACCGACACCTGAACCAGCTGAAGTTTCTAACCCACCTACTGTAACAGTTTGAGCATCTACTTTAGTTACTACAGATGATACAGCCGATGGTGGGCCTTCTTCTCCATACGCTGAAACGAACGTATACACGTACGCTGTGCTGTATTGTGTGGTTGTTCCGTCGTCTGTGCCACTAACACTTACAGTAGGAGCTGCAGTAGGAGCGGGTATCCCTAGTCTGTAGAAGTTTCTAGGATATCTACCAGAACCACTAGCAGTAATTACATCTCCTGCGGCCATTCTAGGGAAAGTTTCTCCTGTCCAATATAATCTAGCCAACGAATCGTCAGCAATGGGCCCCGGTTGAACGTTTACGTCCTCCGTCCACTCTAACCAGTAGTTGCTTCCAGCATAAGAATAATAGTAAATACTAGTCCTACCAGATTGAGTTAGAGCCTGAGTTTGTGAGTTTTCTGTTATAGGAGTAAGTACGCCCCTATCTAAATCTACATCATTAGCAGTTTGGCCTACTGTATCATTTAAAAGCCTAGGAGATATCTGAGGTGCAATCCCTGAGAAATTGATAAGTTTGTAGTACGCCACACTACCCCTCCAGAAGTAGATCTCGTAAGCGGGTACTCCTTGGCCCAACTTGCTCTGCCCATTTTGAATCTAGCATCTCCACGCCAGCTGTTTCCCATTCTCCTGCTTCTACAGCAGTTAAAAACTTTTTAAAACCCATCAACCTAGATAGCCCTAAGTTGAAACACATATTAACAAGAACTCGTTGCCTTGCATCAGATAGACTATGAAACCAAGGGAAAGCTAGTGTTAGTTCTTCTACGCAAAGATCTATGTCGTTACTTAATAAGTAATCAGATTCATCTTCTGTAATACCACGATCATCGATATTTCTGCCTACTCCAATAGTATTCTTACCTGCAGAACACTTGTACAATGTAAGGACTACACCTTCATCGCGTTTTAGTTCTTCAATAAGTGCCTCTCTATTCATCTTTGTTTGTCGTATTCGATGCTCCAAAATAAAAACTAATTATAGCCGAAGCTAGTCCACCTAAGTAACCTAACACTAGATTAATCAAGGCCTCACTATTTTGTTCTGGAGGTTGAATAGTTACTAAGAATATATAACCCATGAAGCCCCCAATAACAGCAATACCTATAATTCTAGCTGTCCAATCTTTAGAAAAAGTTTTTCTAGCATCTTGAGTATCTGCTACTTCTAGCTTAAATACGTCTACTTCTAGCTCTTTCATCTTTACCTCAAATTCAGCTTCAGCTTTTTTAAGCTCTAGCATCTGTTCAGGCGTAGCTGAATCCATAGCTTTTTGTATTGATTTAGGGTCGTTATCACATCCTAGTACATCAGCGATCATATTCGCTGCCATGCCACCCATCGGCCCACCTAGCGCTGTTCCTATTGTTGGAGCTACTGTGCCTACTAAATTCTTAAGTAATTCTTTCATAGTTACTCCACCTTCTCAATTAACTCATGAGCTTCTTCTAGTTGCGCATCTTCAACGGTTGTAGTTGGAGATTCTTTTAACCCTGATTCTTCTATAAGAGCGTCAAGAGTTTCTGTAGTCTTTTTTTGTGCTCTTTGTTGGATTGTGACTAGATCGCCTAATTTGTTTAATTCACCCTGTATAGATAGAAGCAAACTAAACTCTTTCTTCATTGGCTCTGTTAAGTCCTTTATTAGGTACTCTTTGCCGTTGTAGTTAACTCGTTCTATTTTTTGGTCTGCCATAAATACTCCTTATTTAAATAAAAATATAATCATAGCACTAAGACTCTAGTGCCTCAATTCTTGCCTCTAGTTCTTGAATAGCTTTTACTGCATGAGCCAATACTGCGTTGCTGTTCATGGTTTTACCATTTTGTTCAGGTTCATCTTCTGGAAGTCCTGTTTTATTTTCAACGTAATCATTTCCTTCAACTGCATCTGGTAGAACTGTTTCAACCTCTTGTGCTATGAATCCATGTTGATTGTTCCCCTTTCCACTTGCTTTCCAGTCAAACTTAACTGGTCTTAGCGCTTTTATAATTGTTGTTCCATCTGTTATAGATGATATGTTTTCTTTAAGATTAAGGTCTGATGTATCGTTGAAATCACCTGAAATCACACCATTTGAACCAAACGTCATTATGTAACCTTGACCATTATGGTAATACTTAAACTCCATAGTGTTAGTTCGCCAAAGACCTAAAGAACCTGATGTAGAATGTCTGCCAACAACTAAGGCATCACCTGTTATCCCATTTACCAAAGGAGCATAGGTATCCGCTATAGCGCTTCCTTGAACTATTTCTCCGTCATTTAACATTATCATGCGAAGTGCGCTTGCTGACTCATCTCTAAACTCTAAAGCATCGGCAACTGTATCTGAATTATATATACCCCAGTTACCATGACCTGAAAATAACTCTATACCTGCAACATGACTTCCATTATCTTGGATTCTCATAACAGCAGTATCACCACTACTATTTGCGTAGAGGTGTAAGATTCTTTGAGGACTGGTTGTTCCAATCCCTACTTCGCCTCCTGACCCAATTTGAACCCTTTCAGTATTATTGGTAGCAAAAACTACTGGTAGATTACTTACTGTTCCAAATACCATTGCATTTTCAGTATTACCACTAAATAAAGTACTACTGTTATTATTATCCATGCCAACAATACCTTCTTGAGTCTTGCCGTCAGTATAAAATCTTACAAAGCAATCCTCTTGACCACTATTATTTGAATCAGCTTCTAGTCTTAGTTCTATACCACTTTCATTTTTAACGTGAAGTTGTGTATCAGGTCCCGTAGTTCCTATGCCAACTCTTCCTGTACTTCTAAATACTACAGAATGAGTTGAGCCTGCATCTTTACTAAAATACAAATCACTATATTGTATTAATAAATTACCAGTGCCAGTATCTGTTATATATGAATCTGAGCCATCATGATAAATTTGTAAATCTCCACCACTTGCTGAACCTAGTTCTAATCTGACATTATCATTTAATATAAGATCGCCAGTCATGGTGCCGCCCGCTAAGGGCAGTCTATTTGTTTCTCCAAAATCACTTGCTAAGGCTTTCTTCAGGGCGTTATCCGTAGCATCAAAGATAAGCACAGAGTCGGCCCCAACAGCTGTTACCTGGGTCTGTCCAGATATTACTGAAGCATCTAAATATTCACCATGTATCTTTGTTTTAGCCATTTTTAAGTAAGTTCTTTTACAACATTAAGGTCATAAGCCTGTTGTACTTGTGCATCTTCACCTGTAGCTAAAGCTATATTGTTTGCGTTGCAATGAGCCATGTTCAAAGATAATATTTCTTCTTTTGCAATCCTCGCTCTATTTGTCGCTGCATTGGTTATCCATTCATCTATGTCAACGCAAATGAATTTCATTGCCTTAACTTCTGTGTCTGTAAGTGTAATTGTATAGTCTGCCATACTTTTCTCCTTTTTATCCTATTAAAAATCCAGTAAAATAATTGTACTCATGTGCTGAACCTTGCCAACCACTAGAAGTTCCTGAGTCACCAACATAGGTGTATACGTAATCATTAGCTGATAAGGTGAGAACTAAACCTGCTTGAACAGGCGTGTGATAAGCACCTACTTTGTGCGCTCTAGCTATTAATGCGCTTCCACTATTTTTCTTTAAGGTAACTTCTGCCTGTACTACACTTCCTGAGTCGTGAGTAAAAATACGAAAACCTATAAAATACCTACCATCAACTGGTGCTGTAAATCTGCCGTTTGAAGTGTTGTAATGACTACCTACATTCGTTCTAGCGTAATCTTGTATGAAGTTTTGGTCATCTGTCACATACCCTGCGTTTCTCCCTGCATCAAACATGGGAGTGGTAGGTAAACTAAGTCCTGCAGTTGTTGTTGTAGCTTGAATAACATTATCATGATATATGTCTACAGCACCATTTTTAGTAGCTTTCAACATAAGTTCACCACCAGAATAAGTACCTAGTGAAATATAATCATCTGATTGAACAACTAAAGCTGGTGTACTTCGTAGAACACTCACTGAGCCTCCAATGTGATATAACTCTAAATCACCTGTAGAATCACCAAGTTTAATGACATCGTCATCACCTAACACTATATCGTGATTAAATATAGCTGTTCCTGCATCTGACATATCAAGGGTAAGTGCAGTAACGGCTGAACCATTGTCATTGCCTACAAACTTTATATCTTTGTCTTGGACTTTAGATTCTATTTGAAAATCTGAACTAGAGTTTTCAAATACTCCAATTTCTGTAGAACCATCTTCAAAAGCTATTTGACCACCATCTGCGTTTAGTTTAATACTTGCAGGTGAATCTAGTGTTATGTTTCCTGAAGAAGTGCCTATTGTTACTGCCGCATCACCAGTAGAAATGTCATCTGCCGCAGAAGATGTATTGATTGCCGCTATAGCTGTCGTTACAAAGGCAGTTGTCGCTACTCTAGTAGTGTTGTTTCCTGCTGATTGAGTAGTGGTCGTAGGATTGCCACCTAATGCTACGTCATCAGCTATCTTTGCTGTAGTAATAGCATCATCTGCTATTACATTCGTTGTTATTTTTGTGTTAGCCATATTATCCCTTTAATGCTGCTACTTCAGCTTCTAGTACCTCTATTCTTGCCATTGCCTCTTGTAAAGCGGCTATAGACCTTCTTTGTATGTCACCACTTCTTACCGTAAGATATTCTTCATCTTCTTTTCCTTCATTAATATCTTCTAGAGTTTGCGGTATCTTTTCTACAAACTCAGGATATTTTGTTTTTGTATCTTGTGCTACCCACCCATAAGAGTAAGATTCTCCATTTCTTCTGTCTTTCCATTTAAACCTTTGTAGAGGTAGATCTTTAATTAAAGACCATTGAGAAGGACAGTCTGTAATTTCCTCCTTTAATCTCTCATCAGAATCAATGTCGTGTACGTTTCCATCAGAAGTGTAAAGGACTCCAGAAAAATCCCAACGTCCTCTATATGTACCAGTTGATGAATTTAAAACCGCCCAAGCATAATTACCTGATCCTCTAGCGTATGCACCGTAATCAGAACTCACACAATCTATAAAAAGAGCCCAATAACTTCCTCCAGAATTTTCAATTTGTAAAGAGTGCGCAGGACTTGTAAGTCCTATACCTACTTTGCCACCGTTTAAGTAAGAATCTCCATTTGAGTTGAGTGCTATAGCAGCTGAACCACCGTTTTCAATTTGGAAATATCCAGTATCTACACCTGTGCCACTACTGGCAGCGGCACCCATAAATATCAGTCTTTCATCATTACTATGTATTGCTACACCATTTGTAGAACCTTCTGTGTAAAAAGTAAAATCTCTAGCTTGTGTTGCTACTGTGCCAACACCACCTGCTGCCCAAGATGCTTTACCTCCACTACTAATACGGTGTCTTTCTGTAACAGAACTAGCTCCATCTGCTGTAGTAGCAAAAACTATTCTTCCCGGCATATCACCATCTCCAGGAGTTCCATCTACTTCAAAGTCTATGCTTGCTGCATCTAAAAACTCATCTCCATCGTCACCTCTACCGACTATTGTTCCAAGTGAGTCACCGCTCTGTACTACTGTATGACTGCCAATAGTAGTATTTCTTGACCTATTAAAATCTAAAAGTGACCTATTACCACCTGCTGAACTTGAATGTGTAACCATGCTTATACCACCGTACACATTGCCTGTAACTGCTAGTCCTAGTTGTTGATTAAGTCTTATATGACCTTGATTTGAAGTTCCAAGAAGAACGTTATTATTTGTAGAGTCAACCACTAAGGTAGTTGTATCAACAGTTAAATTTGCTGACATCTTTACATCCCCAACTATATCCACAGGCACAGTGGGGCTAGCAGTACCTAAACCTACCCTTGAGTTAGAGTTATCCACAACAAAAGTAGGGGAGTCGAAAGCAACGTCATTAGCGCCCACAGTTAATGTTCCCGGCAGAGTTAGGTTGCCGGATAGCTTTGCGCTAGTGATGGTACCATCGCTTGGGGTACCAATATTAACTGGATTAATGACATAGACTGTTACCCCCCTACCCGCGATTACTCCAGTCGTTATTGTTAGAGTATTTGAGGAGATCGTGTAAGCATCTTGGTCTTGAAATACACCTTCTACGAAAACAATTAAGTTAGTCTCCGCAGCTGGGGTGTCGGAAAGAGTAAAATCTGTTTGAGCACTGCCGCCAACATCAGCGGCGGTAAATGTATCAACGGTAAGGTTAGAACTCTGTAAATTAATTAAGTTATCTACAATAACTTCTAATTTTGTTCCATCTACTGGGGCCGCATCAAAGGTAAGAGTAGAACCACTAAAACTAAAAGTGTCATGATGTTGCATAACACCATCTAAGAAAACCATGGCGTTTGCTTCTACTCCAGGATCTATGCCTATATTGTAAGCTGTAGCACTAGAAGCTGTAGTTGCGTTGTAAACGGTTTGGTTTGCAGATTTGGCTGCAATGTTTTCTTGAATTGTCTCCAGAACACCAGCAGTTACTCTGCCTTCTGCCGCATCGCCAGAACTAAAAGCCCTAGCAGAGGTATTATCTTGAGCCCGTACAATAGTTAAAGTGTTACTAGATCGAGCTGTACACTTACAAATCTCGTTATTAGTCCCATCATCAAACGTAATGAGAAAAAATTCACCTGCTCCTAGTGTTGGAAAAACGCTCCCATCAGTTACTGTAGCGCTAGTAGCTGAGTTGCTAAGATTAGATGCAAGTGTTGTCTTGGCATTGTTCTTAAAGACAATTCCCACAGTAAAAGTCTCCTATGTTTTAACTAACTGTTACTGTCCAGGTAATCGTCATTGAGTCAGCTGACCCTTTGTTTACAACTGAGAACACTGTTCTACAAAGCATTGTGCCTCCGGAAGATGCATTTAATAGTGCAGCCTCTGTTACCGCGCCTGTACCCGTACCTGCTGCAAAAGTTGCAACATAGGTCACAACAGCACTAGAAACGGTTGTACTTGTTAGAGATACTCTACCAAGCTCACTTCCTAATGCAGTATCACTAGCGGCAGCTGCTGTAGAACCACTACCAATAGCCATGTGAGACATAGCTGTAGCAGAAGCATCCTTTATTCTAGAAGCGACATAGCCTTTACCAGCGGTAACTACTAAGTTATCAACTTCTTGAACAACATCCCCATTTAGGGCAATTGCTAACTTACCTTTTAATTTCAAACCATCATTTATCATTTGGGCTCCTAATTTAATACAAATGTATTTAAAGCGGCAGTATTCAATACACTTCCACCACCAGGCACAAGTAGGACACTGACCGATTCAGATATTGTAGCACTATCTGAAACAGATTTGCCAAAACTATGTGCCAAACTTTCAGAGATAGACGGGGCATCAGAAAAAGGGTCTGATGTACTAAGACTTGGGCTATCAGATAAACTAAGAGAATCAGCAAGAGAACGAGCAAAAGCGTAAGAAAGGCTCTCTGAAACACTAAAGCTATCTGCTATACCAGACTTACCAACACTAAAAGCTTGAGTATCTGTAAAACTAAAGATGTTATTTTTATTTATACCAGATTCAGTGGCTAAATCATCACTAGCACTAGCTATGTCATCTAAAGAAGCCCCATCCGTAAAGGTTCTAACAAAGGTTACGACTCTTGCTAAAGACTCTAGCATATTGAAATCGCCTGCTGCGACTACATTTGCTTGGCCTCCCATACCCGAATGTATGCTACAATAGTAGTAAAGAGGGGTAGAAGTAGATCCTGTTACTTGTATACGGGTATACGCGCCTGAAGACCCCGGAGTCCCATTTGTAGTAACATTCGTAGTGTATTCACTACCGCTCCCGTGCGTACCATCTGAAGTAGTAGAAAGTCGTAAAGGGTGTCCTGAGTTACTAGAGTTAGATTGATCAAACGTGTAAGTAGCGCCTATCTTAAGGTTTACAGTAGCTTGTTGCACTCCGTCTATAAAATACTTATTGCCACTTCCTGTACTTACTACAGTGACTGCGAAAGTCTGATCACTAGCTGCTCCGTCATCTACAGCCTTGCCAACATCTCGAGCCTCAGAATCCGCAAAAGAAATAGATTCTGCTTGAGGGAAAGATACTAACTTAGCTAACTCTTCAGACACAGAGGTACTATCACTTTTTGCTAGTTCCGCACTAAGAGCTGGGGCATCTGTAAGACTTTGAGAATCAGCTAATGCTCTATTGAACACCATCGCTTTACTAAGACTTTCACTTATTGTCGGAGTATCTGCTATAGATACCCCCATAGCTTTGGCTAGCTCCTCTGCTATGGTTGGAGTATCTGCCTTTACCAGACCTACACTTAAGGCTTCTGAATCGGTAAACGAAAAGCTTTCTGCGTTTGGAGAGCTGTATTGAGTAGTAAAATAAAGGTTTTTAGTGTCGGCATCTACGAATACATTTGCAGCTTCCAAATCTGTAAATTGTAATAAACCCTCTAAATCTGTAAAAGTAAGGACAGATTTAAAATTTTGGAAGGCAGATACAGGACTTAACGAGTCCGTATCAATAACTACACGTAGATTATTAGAGTCGACAATGACTTTGAAGGCCATCTAACACCTCCAGCGTCTTCTTGCTTGTCTAATCCTCGAATTAGGGTTGTTTCTTGTTTTTGCTGAGCTTCTTTTCAGTTGCCCTAGTGATCTTGCACAATATGATTTACGCCTTTTAGCAGCTTTACTGCCTTTCTTAACTTTACCAGTTACTGCTGTTTTTAGCTTAGAGCCTGGGTTTAAACGCCTATACGCCTTAACTCCTGCTTTAGTCATACCCGCGCCAGACTTCGTAGAACGAAAGTTCTTCTTATTTCTAGCGGGCATTTTAGCCCTTTTTCTCTTAGCCACCATTAATCAAAATCGTCTCTTACCTTAAACTTAATAAAGTCTTGAACTGTTTGTATGTTACCGTCTGACTTAGTGAATTCTATTTCACCCTCATAAGTACCCGCAGAAGTCCAAGTTCCAGAGGGAAATATCAAACTACACTCACCTGTGGAGGGACTAGACAAAGTAGCGGTTATAGTAGAGAGAACTGTAGTAGTTCCTACCTCTCTTATACGTAATTTTACAGAGCCCCCTGTTAAGTTAACAGCGGCCCAAGTAGTGTTATCTTCCTCGTCTAAAGTCTTACCTGAAGCCGCAGTATTGCTGTCTTTCAGGGTAAAGTTCAACTCAGGTAAAGTATCACCTACTACTAATTTAACTGTACTCGAATATGCCATATTTTAATTATAACTGACTGTAAATTGGAATTATATCTTTTACTTTAAAGTCTCCAGTCGCTAAGTCAAATCCTTTTTCAAAAGCGGGACCTAGTGGACTTACCCAAAACGGATCTCCATATCTTTTATCTGCCATAAACAAAGGAGCAGCTAGAGCGTAAGGTCCTAAAGCTCCCGATCTATCAATAATTTCAAAACTATACTCGCCCCAGTCCATGTCTAGTGACCTCCTATACTGTTTATCATCAGGGCTGATACCAGGCAGCGCCCATGCTAACCCTACTTTAAATCGCTCTCTAAGATCTAAACCTAACATACTTAAAGGTAAAAGAGCTGTAGCCGCTAAAAACAATGGCATCCCTGCTGCAGTTAGACCTGCTTCGTTAAACCTATTTCCAGACTCTCTCATAACCCCACCAATAACATTTTTACCATAAGCGTAAAAGAAAGATTTAAGCTGCCAAATTAAAGCAAACCTAGGGTCAGAAGCCCACACCGGTCTTTCTGCAGCATTTGGCCTAACGATAGACTCATCTACAAACCTAGCTAGGGCTAACTTAACTTTAGGATGGTTTTCTAAGTTTTGACCATCTTTTTCCCAATTGCTTACATCTTCCCAGGTAAGATCTAGTTCTTGTAAGTACCTAGTAGACCTTTGGTCTCCGTTTTCCGACATTAATCTGTGTTCTTGTAAAAACCTTTTACCCATACCAGAAGCCATTATTCTAGTAAACCTTGTGTACCACTCAAGCATCGTAACCCTAAAGAAACCTTCAGAAAAACGTTTAGCTTTTTCACTCATAAAATCTAATTCACCAGCATTAATATACATAGTGTTTATCGCTTCAGTAGAAATAACTCCTATGTCTTTAGCTAATCTAGCCGCTTCTTCTGGGTTACGTACGTAATTAGCAAACTCTCTACCAAAGTTTCTCCAACCTTTAAATTCTTTTGATCTAAGAACTGGACCAGCTAAGTCGGGTAATGATGCAAACACTGAAAAAGCTAATAGGGTAGTTATGTTAGCTACAAGACCCCAACTGTTTATAAACTTAAATGGCGCAGACATATTAGGATTCACTCTGCCCAATAATGCGTACACTGCGTTTCTTGCATACTCTTGTTGTTCTTCTGGTAGTTGGCTAATAAGTCTCTCTACTTCTTTAGCTCCTCCTTTTTTCTGATACTCAACTCGTTTTACCGCATTCCCAATATACCTTCTTATAGCTATGTCTGGAGAAGTCAAAGCTTCTTTATCTCCGTCTTTAAGTTGGCGCAAACGTGCGGTTGGTATGTTTTTAAATGCTTCTGCTCTTTGTTTTAGTATGCCTAAATTAAAGTCGTTAAACTCTGCTTCAGTAACATTAGTCTCATTGCCCTCTAACAAACCATTATCAGGATCTACAACTAGGTTATCTACCATTTCAGTAGCTTGCTGTTCATTTATAGAAGGGTTGAACTCAGTTATAAGGTTTACTAATCCATCTCTAAGCGCTGGGCTGTTTTGTATCTCTGCAATGTTTACTAGTCTAGGGTAGTAATTTTCTAACTTTTGAATACCTAATTCGTTTAATCCTTCTTGTTCATAAAAATTAGATAACCACTCTCTAACTTCCCTTGCTTTCTCACTAAGCTCTTCATTTGCTTTAGTATTATCTTCTGCTTCTAATAGTATTTGCCTAGCTTCTGGCGTAACAGTAGCTACTTCATCTAACCCTAAAATATTAGAAAGTTCATTTACTTTTGCATTTATCTTTACAATTTTACTAGTTAAGAAACCTGTCTGTGTTCTACTTTGCGTAGGAGCATAAAAAATTTCTGATATCTGCTTACCAACTGGGCCTAAAGACCTTAAAAAATTATCATTATCATAAAAAACGTATTTTAACATTCTAGGAATCTTCTTATCAGACGACAGTAACTCAGCAGTTGTTTTTCTTAAGTCATTAAAGAATTTTTTACCTGCTACGTTTTTAACAGTTTGAGGTATAAAATTATCTACTATGTTTCTAACATAATACCGTTCAGGTAAGCTAGTTGGTTGTCTTATTGGGTCTTTGACTCCATCTCTATATGAACTAGTAACTTCTTCTACGTACTCAGCAAAAGTAGGATTAAGATCAAATCTTTGTCTAACGACTGAACTCAACGAGTTAAATGCTTCTTGTATTTTTGCAGCAATTCTTTTGAAAAAAGATTGTGCTTGGTTTTTAGCAGATTTTGTAGGATCTAATAAGTAAGCAGCTATTTGGTCTGCATACCATTCTTCAAACCCAAACTCACCTTCATACTGATTAGTACCTATTTCTTGTTTAGCTTTTTCAAATTCTTTTAGTAAATTGTTAAACAAAGTTTTATTAGATAAAGAGTTGATAGCTTCTTGGTTAAACACAGCATGTCCTAGCTCGTGAGCTAACGCTAAAGCTGCAACGCCTTGTTCAAACTTAGTAGCACCTTCATTGAGATTTACTAGAATGATACTAGCGTTTCTAAAATTTATAATCCGACCTTTTAAGTCCTGCTCTTGCATTATCTGTTGTTGATCTCTAACTAACTGGTCTATTTCAGGATTACCAGTATTAGGATTTTCATCTGCTGAAAGCACTGCTATTTCGTTTGTAAGCTTAAATTTATCTCTCGCAATGTTCATTAAACTTTCAACAAATCCTGGTGCGCCAAATCTATTAGATAAAGTTTCTGATACTGTATAGGTCATCTTAGGGGCTTGGGGCCTAGTTGAATAATTCCTAGTAGGTTGCCCTAACTCATAAAAAGTAGCAGCATTATAAGCAGCGGTTGCTTCTTGTTCTGGAGAAAGTCCTTGTTGTGTTTCTTGTATCCTTTCTACTATAACTCTTCTATTTACACCTCTTGGGCCAAAACTAGGAGAAACTTCATCTCCTGGTTCAAACCCCGCCGCTCTAAGCTCGTCTGTTAGCACTACCGCATTAGGGTCTCCAGCTCTAAGAAAAATTGGCACTTCACTTCTGTTACCTTCTACATCTGTAACAGTCTCTGTTCTCAAAAGCAGGGGTTCATTTTCATCCACATAAATTAGTGGTTCTTGGACTTCAGTTTGTGCAGTAGGAACTCCGCCAGTGGTAGGCTCAAACTCAAACTGACCTTCCGCCCTCATAGATGGAGTCACAATTCTATTTCTAGGATCAGTATTAGGGTTTACGTCTTCATTTATAAATTCTTCAACAGTTTCTATACTCGTTTCCGCTTCTCCTTTTTCACGTCTTCGATTTATAAGTTCCTGTTGTATTTCTTCTAAAGTGAACTGACCAGTATCTTCAATCTGCTGTATTAGGGAATTTACATCAGTTTCCGTAGTCCCCCTGAAAGGGGCTTTTTGTGTTTCGGATAGAGTAAGGTTTCCATAAGTTACAGGATTTTGAACTGTAGGATCAATACTAAGTTCATATCCTAAGTCTCGAAGTAATAGGTACACAGTATTCAAGCCATCTAATCCAGCATCTTTCGACCCTCTAGTGCCCGCAGTTTGACTAAGACCTAATTGGGCGTTGTATCCAATGCCTGCAGAAACTAAAGCAGGCATATACACAGGTCTAGGTGCAGTCATGTTTGGGCCTTTTATTTTCCAGCCTGTTTTTTTATTTTCATTACGAATTCTAGATTTTTCTATANTTAATGCTCTAGTGACCTGTGCAGGTAAATCTAAAGCTACATCTGCAGTAGAGTCAGGGGTTTGGAGCCTACGTATCTCGTATCGCTCATTATTATTTTCTTGAATGATATATAGATTATTAGGGTTTGCTTTTGCTACTTTTACATAAGCATTTAGTAACGAGTCAGAATAAAAACCTGCTGCTAAATCGGCCTCCATGGGTCCGTTATATGCAGCCTGCACTGGAAATAGGGTTCTAGCTGTCGTTTTTAATGTTTCGTCTCTACCCCTACCAGGTGCCCAACCTTGTTTAGTCCTATCTAAAATAGGAGGATCATCAGATATTTCTGGCACATCTAATTGTTCAGCTCTCTCTGCAACCCCTGCAATTTGACTCTCTCGTTCAAATCCTGTCTCATCGGTATCAACGTCGTCCTCTATAACCTCGCCTTCATCGTCAAACTCTAAGTTTCTAGTATCTGGTTCTTCTTGNGGTAATTTAGCTTTCCTTTCGCGTAAGTGCGTCTCAACTTCTTTAGCTGGTTGCACTGTGTAACTAGATCCAGCGAACAAAGCATTAGCTTGTGTTACTGTTGCATCTAAGTCTTGAGAGTTAGTAGATTGATACCAAACAGGATTACCTTGATCATCGTGTACTTCTACAACCATGTTGTCTTCAGGCTTTCGGTTGTGTGCATAACCTAACGCGTTTACAAGTTCAGAATCCAGCACAGTAGTGTTGTAAGGATTCTTCTCCATTCTCATTTTAAAAGAGTTTGCTTTTCTCTCGTTAGTAGTGATAAACAGACCCATTTCAGAGGTTACTACTTCTCCTGTTTTTGGATCTACAATCCTTCTACCCCCAGCTGTTGTATAGAAAACGCCTTTGTCTCGTAGCTTTGATGCATTCTTTCTAACCCAACTGTTCCAAGTATCAAAACTATCCCTATCTATATACATAGAGTCTTTTTTATTATCTGGATTAAGCATGGCTTCGTACTGTGAACCAAGCCATTCTTCTGGTTCTTTGTATACTCTTCCTGCTTCTGTTTGACCTACTCTTTCTTTTTCCCAGTCCCTTGCAGCTTCTTGAGTGTGAACATCATCTATATCTGATCTAGCTTTACCTATAATACTGGTGACTGTACCGCCTGCTCCACCAATACCCGCCCCACCAAAAAATCCTGCAAACACTGCTTGAGCTCTATCTAAATTCGCTTGAGCCTGAGTATAGCTATCATCAATAGCAAACTTCTGTTGGATACTAAGTTCTTCTTGAAGTCCTTCTGTCACACCTTCGGTACCAGCAGTTCTTATTGTAGAAGCCCCAATACTTTTTAAAATTCTGTTATGAACAGGGCCGTTGCCTTTTTGCATTTGTTTTATAAAACTTCTAGCAACTAACGCCTCTCCACCTACGCCTATAGCTGTAAAAGGCACGCCCAATGCCAATGCCTGAAAAGCTCTATCTGAGTCCAACATATCTTGGTCAGCAAAATTGCCATACGCAATACCTGCCCCTTGTGGGTACTCTTGACCAGCTGCACCGACCAACGCTCCACGCTTTGCGTACTTTCCTCGAACTACCTGATATGCTCCTCTTAGAAAATCTTCTTCATCTGCGTCTAGGGCTGGGGGTAAGTTCTTTTTATTTTGTTTTTTAGCCTGTTCGTATGCTATTTTCTTCCTGACAATACGTTCAGCTTCTTTAGCTCCTATTTTTTGAACCAAAGCTTTTGTCATAGCAGAACCCGTTAGCCCTGTTGCAGCTCCAGTTAAAGTTCCAGGTCCCGGCGCTACTAAACTTCCTACAGCAGCACCAGCTATAGCACTCGCTATACTAGCTGCAGCAGAAGGTAAAAACTGACCAGTGGCTCCAATCGCTTGGTTTATAAAACCACCAAATGTAGGTTCATTCAAAAATTCTTCAAAGTTCTCAAGCCCTGCCATATAAGCAGAACCCTCTAGTTCCGTTTGTTCTGCTTCAGCTAATGCATTGTCCCTAGCATCTTCATCACCCAAAAGCTGATTACCTAGAGCTCTAAAATAGTTTATGTTAGCTGCAGCGTTAGCTGCTCCTGTCCTAATCCCTCGAGTAAAAAAAGTATAAGGGTCATTTTCCAAACCAGCGGGCGTACCTGCCTCTAACGGTTGACCTGCTAAATCTCCATACTTAGTTTCGTCATAAGCGCCTAATACGTTATTGTCAGTTAAATCTCCAACCTGCCCACCTGAAAAAGGTTTTTTATCTTCTTCCTTTTGAGTAAATAGTTGAAATGCAGTATCTGGGTCTACAGTTCTAGGTTTAGAAGAATCGGGGTCTAAGCCTCTAGCCTGTTGCATAAATCCAGAAGAATAGTCATCCAAAGCATCAGGAGTCTCAAAAGCTAACATAGCTTCTATAAGATTCTCTCGTACTGTAGGATCTTCTAAATCAATTTTAGCTTGAGAGTTGTATCCAGTCCTATTAGATACAAAATTTATATAATTTTCAGTAGGGTTGTCATCTGAAGGAGGAGCAAATCTATTTATTACATCCTCAACCGTGTCTAGATTATGACGTAACTTATAATTTAAAAGTACTTTATCAGCGGCTCTTAGGCCGTAGAGGGGGTGTTCGAATTGTGCATAGCCATTATTGTCGGACCCTACCTGACCTAGCCAATTATTGTTAGCATTATAACGAACGTTAAGCCAATTTTTATTTCTTTGTCCAACCTGCATATCATTGTGGATTTAGTACTGGAATTATTCGTAATAAAATCGCATAGTCTGTAGGACCTACAGCGTTTTCGATTTGTTGAGCCGGTAAACTTTCTTCAGCTTCTGTCAATTGACCTCCAAAAGTTTCAACTGTTACTAATTCAATTGGTTCACCCTTAGCGTCAACTCTCCAAGCCATATTTTCAAAAGCGTTAGCGAAAGCTTCGCTGTTTTTAGGCGCTGCTATATCCCCCCAAAAATCTGCTGTAAAAAAATTGAAATTTTGTTTCAACTTATCATAGGCCGACTCAGATACCAGTGTTTTGACTTTTTGGAATACCCTCTGTCCTTTACCTGTTGAATTTTTTAAAATACCTAATTTATCATAAGTATCTGGTATGTCATTTAAAAAAGCATCAATCTCAGTTCTAGCTATCCTATACGCAGAAGAAGCCCCACCGTCTTCGTCAGAAGGATCAGCAATAGCCGCATCTAACGTAGTCACTAAATTATCTAGTGCTTCATCTTGTGCTTCTCTAGCATCATCGGATAACTCTTTTCTATAATTTAAGAACGCTTGTCTTGTATCTATATTTTGTCTAGCAAATTGAACTAACTCACCACTATCAACAGAAGGATCACCTGTTTTAATGTTGTTAACTAGACTAGTCGCTAGACTCCTAACATCTGATTCCGTGGTCTCAGGTCCAGCTAATGCACTAGCTACTACTAAACTAGCAAGAAAAGGGTTTTGTACTTTCTTGTCTTCAACCGCTTGTTTAAAACTTTCTCCGCTGTTCACTCCAGCATTTTGTAATGCGATCTTGTAAGAAGCTATAAGCTCATCTGACATAAAACTTTGAAGGTTGCCACTATTTACTAAATCTAAAGCTGCTTTTTTAGTCGTTATTTTAGAAAGGTCTGGATATTGAGACATATCTATGCCATCCATAAACTGTTGTTTTGTTAAATTAGTAGAACCAGGAGCAGCTGTGTACGTAACACCTCCTTGAGTTATAGTCTGTGGTGCTTGTCTCTCTAACTCAATAACAGTAGTAGATTGAGGTCTGGTTGTTTTACCCTTTTTAACATTAACGGTATCTGTGTACCTACGTAAAGGAACATTTCCACTAGCTAATAAACTATCTTGAGCTTTTTTATCAACTCCTATTCTTCCACTTAACGCGTTTGCACCTAATCTAGTTAAGACTTCTCTCTGTTCATCTGCACTAAGGTTAAAGAAGTCGTACTGACCCCCAGGCTGTAAACCTCTTAAAAGATCTGCGTCACTAACCCCCTCTATAGAGCTAGTTTGAGTAGTTCCAGCGGCTTTATAGTCATTCCATTTCGCAAGTTTATCTGCACTAATTCCTTTTTGTATTAAAGCAGTCGCAGATTGTAAACCTTCAGATTGATCAGCTCCCCTAATCTGGCTATTAGGATTATCTATTGCGTTATAAGCCTGTTGTCCTGTTATTCGTATTTCGTCCATCAAATTATCAGTAGTAACGCCGTCTGTTCCTGTCCCTACAATACCCAAAGCCTCTTGTATATCAGGTTGAGAAAACGCTTGAGCCTTTCTTGACATTGTAGGATTAATAGCAGTATAAAGTTGATTTATCCTACCTTGTAGAAGAGACCCAAATTCCGCGCCGCTTAACAGTAAGGTATTGTCATCTTCTCTATCTGTCCTGTTTCTTGTAAAGAAACTAAACTTGCCGTCTTTTCTCTTTAAAGGAACCATAACAACAGACTTACCACTACTTATCCAATCGTTTATGTCTTTGTCCACAGCTGCTAACGCATCAGCATTGCCTGATGCTTCGGCCTCTGCTCTACGGTCCGTTAAACTAGTAGGGACTAAAGGTTTACCTTGTTTATTTTTATTTATAACTATAGGGCCACCTACCTCTCCTCGTTCTACGCCTGATCCGTCTCGTACATTTGTATTTATGTACTCATTTATACTAGTGTTTGCGTTTAAAATATACTGCCTAGTGTTAGGATCCATTTTTTGAAAAGCTTCTAAATAGTTTTCGCCTAACTCATAGGTGCCTGAACCTATTTTTAAATCCATAAAGCCCTCAATAGAGTCTAAAAAAGAAATTGCACGATTTGCTTTATTTTGGTCTAGTCCAAATTGAGCAATCTCTGTTTGTGTTTTTAGGGCTTCTCTTTTTAAAGCAGCATCTTGCGCTCTAGATACATTACCTAACGCGCTTTCAAAAGCTCTAGCAAAACTATTATAACTCTGTGCCATATCTACATACCAAAAGTTAACCCAATTATAGCAGCGCTAGCTAAAGACCCGCCTAAGTTTGTTAGGTTTGCTCTGTGGCTTGCTCTAGCATTTTTATAAGCCATATCTCTTCTTGCCGCATTTTCAGCTGCCGTGTTTAGTTGGCCAAGAGCATTTCTGTTAACACCTTGACCGATGTTTATTAAATCAGCAAGAGTAGCTTGATTTACTTCTCTTTGTTGGATACGTGCTCTATTTAAGAGATCAGCTGCGTTTAAAGCCCCTCCTAAACTCATAGCCTTTTCCTGTTCTTGTCTTTGCACTGCTGTTAAGCCAGCCCCACCGTATCTCTCAATATTTCTTTGCTGTATGTCCCTTGCTCGTTGCGTTGTCTCAGCGGCAGTCTCAGCGGCTTGCTCTATAAGACTAGTATCGTCTCTAGCTTCAATTAAATCTTCTTCGAAAGGTCTAAAATCTCTTATATAGTCTTCATAATCTGTTCTAGCTATATCAGCGTAAGCTTTTTCAGGGTCTGTTACTTCGGGCAACATACCCACATTAAATTCAATAGCTTCTGGGTTCTGCATACCATACCCTTGCATAACTTGTGTGTATCCTAACTTTACTGGTATGGCCATTATGTTTTAAATAAATCTCCGCCTAAACCTGTCATATCTTGAAATAACTTAAACTCTTTGCCATCTAAGCCTTTAGATTTAGCATAAGCAGCAGACCCTGCAGTAGTACCTATCCTAATAGCCGCCGCTGTTCTAGCATCTCGCAACATTTGTTTGTCTTTAGCCTCCTGTAAAGATTTAGTAGCTTCCATCCTAGCTATTTTACCTAGTCCAGTAGTAGCATCAGCTTGTTGGCCTCTTGCAGTGCCTAATACGCCAACTTGTCGCTTACGTTTTGCAGTTAGAGCATCTGAGGTCGCCTTCCCTATTTGAGCTCCTGCAGCAGAAGCAATATCAGCCGCCGCATCTACAGATCTTGTTGCCTGTATACTTGGTTTTGCTGTAAGCGCCTGCATTGTGTCTGCGTTGGCAATACCTGTAGCCGTAGGAGTAAAATCTTCTGAATCCGCTAAATCGCGCATTTCACGCAATAACGGCCCGTATAACCTTTTAAAGTCTTCTTTTTCTTTAAGCGCAATTGAAGCTTGCATTTTTTCTGCTTCGGTAGGCTTATATTCTTGTTTTTTAGGTTTACCCAACGTTTCTCCTATAGATTCGTGTGTCTAAACTCCAACCATTTTTAATAGCATACTCTTCAAAACTTGAAACATTTGATTGAGCTTCTATAAATTTACAATCTAAGTTCTTAGCCACCTCATTTATCCAATCTTGATGAGTAATCCATTGATGCTCACCAATATCATAAGTATACGCTACCCACATATATAATGTCTTGTCTTTTGTATACCTGTCTATTTCAATAGTAAGAACTAAGAAACCTTTGGGAGAAGTAAATAGAAAAGCTCTTTCGTTTACGCACTCACTATAAACATCTTCAGGAAGAAAAGTTAAACTAGGGTTGGCTTTTAGTATCTCCTCTAAACCTGGTCTTACAGTACTCCACGTAGATCGTATGTCCGTAAGCACGGGTTCAATAAACCCATCAGTAGTCAATCTCCTTTCCATACCTTCTATACCTTTTTCTNGGGTTTAATCCAACCCCTTTATATTTAACGAGTCTTCTAACGCCCTGATCGCCTGCTCTAGCTCTAGCTTCAGCTTCTCTAACTTGTTCATCAAAAAGAGTCCTATAGTCTCCTGCAGCTCTAGGGTCACTCCATTCTCTACCAGGAATTCGTAGTAGTCTCCATAAAGCACCGAACACAATACCATCTCTGTAATCCGTAGAAAAATCTGTATTTATATTATTTGATGACCTAGTAGGCTTGAGAGCTACGCTAACTCTAAAACCATCTGTTCTAGTTACATTTGGAACTGGCGCTACATAGAAAAGATCAGGAGATTGTTGTAAAAAAACTTCTGGGATGCCAGTTCTATCTCTCCAATCTGGATAATTAAGCTCTAAACTACGGGGGCTAGTAGGATCCATGTCCTCTCCGTCATAGGTCATCCATAAGATTTGATGTACATCTGTACCAGTAGGTTGGTCAAACTCATACTCAAAGACACCACTTATGCTACTTATTACATCTAACTCAACTACGTATGCTTTAGACTTTTCACATAACTCAATAGTGGATGCACGTAAATTAGTCTCTACTAAAGTATCGGGACAGCCAGGAACATAAGGTAATACATCTTTTACTAGAGAATCAAAAGTAGCCACATCATCCTCCTACATTAGAGGTAGCCAAACCTCTAGCAGCATAGTCAAAGTTAGGATTAACTAAATTCTGTGCTTGAGTGCCAGAACTTAAACTGTTTACAAATAATTGATAATGTTGACTAGACCTTTGTACATTACCTGCGTATTCAGAATCTTTTAAGTAAGACTTAAATAGAACAAAATCTACTACCGCGTTAGCAAATGTGTCATCAATATCAAGAGTAGAAGAAGTAGAACTGAAATCATCGGGAGCTTTAGAATAAACAATCTCTACATATGCATTACCAGATACCCCAGGGTAAACATAATACTTCCTAGGGTCATCTTGGTCGAATGCGTAATGTTTTACTACAGTCCCATGTGCTGCATCTCCTGTAACAGTTGGGTCATTCCAATTAGGTTCTTGAGTGTTGAGAATATCAAAATCAACTATTCTAATAGCTCTTGCCCCAGTAGCACTACCAGAAGTTCCAGACATGTTTCTTGTAACTTTAATTAAACGTAATCCATTAGTAGGAATAGTTTGTAAAGTGCCTGTGCTCAATTGAACATTAGCCGTAAGAGCAGAAGCGTCTGGTCTAAAGTTTACAACCTCACGTTGCGCATCATTAAGATATCTAATAAGTTCTGCCTCAGACCACCTGACACTAGTAGTATCTTGTAAGGTGTCTTGGATTCTACTTATTAAATTAGCCCCCGTGAGTGTTCCCATGTTCTATTTAATTAATTACGGCTTTTAGTTCTTCTATCAAACTAGCTTTAGTCTTACGTCTATCTAATTCTATACCGATAGTACGACCATACTCTTCTAGTTGTATTTTTGTCATGGACTCTAAATCTACTGTTGTTTCTTCAGCAGGTGCTTCCTCTACAGGTGCTTCCTCTACGGGTGCTGCTTCAACAGGTTCAGCTACTGCAACTTCTTCCGTATCGTCTAGTTCTCTAGCCCCTTGTTGTAAACATAGAACCCCAAAATCCTTACCTACCATTTTAGGCACACCAGCTTCAAAAGAATCTGCATGGCCCCACGTAGATGCTACATATGTGTCTTGATCAAATACTACTTTCATAAATTACTCCTTAAAAAAATACAGGTGACTAACGTAACGCTAGCCACCTGTAAAATGTTATCACAATTAGAATGCGACATCTAATCTTATGACACCGAAGTCTTCAGACTGACCTGTTACGTCAGAATTGTACTTAGGTTTCTTAAGACCAAAAATCTTACCAATTGAAATACCGTTTTGGTTTCCGTAGTCGAAAGTATCTTCAACTATTTCTGGAAGACCAATGTCAGCCATTGCAAGTGCCTGCGCACCGCAGAATAGACATGACGCGTAGTCAACGTTTGCACCAGATCCACCTTTATATCCAGCGGAGCCAGCTTCACTGCTGGAGCCACTAGTAGCACCTGATGTGTTAAATACATGCCTAAACTCATGAACCATAACACCGTCAACCATTAAGCTAGAAGATCCAGCAAATAGTTCGTTGTTTGGTCCTCTGATACCAGCGCTTCTTACGTTTGATAAGAAATCTGAATCGAGTTTAAGGTCAGCCATTACTTGCGGAGAAACAAAGAAATGATACATTTCTTCGTTGCCAGCACCCCTCATACCTCTGATGTACTGATCTTTAGCAAAAGCTTTTAGATCGACGATGTGTCTGTACTTCAAAGTATCAGAAGCAGTAATAGATGTAACAGAACCAGCGGCAAGATCATTACCATTGATTCTTTTGTGTCTATTACTTGTTGGTGCAGTTACATCACTATTAAACGTAAGATCCCCAAGGTTCTGTCCTGATGTAAGAACAGGCCTCAAAGCTCCGTTGTTTTTATTAGTGTATGCAATCCCAGCTAGCGATAAAAACGCAAGTTGGTCTATTCTATCAGCCATTGCATAAGCAAGTGCATCTCTAGAATGCTCACGGAAATTTACAACTGATTTTTGATCAGCCAATCTGCCCGAAAGCCTATTAGCAAATCTTAATTGATCAAGCTGTACGACAATGTCGAAGGATCTTAATGCCTCTTCATTACCTTCTAGGGTGTTGTCCCCAACAATACCGTCACCGGTCATGTCAGCAAGAAGTGTTAACACTGCTCTTGCTCCTTTCTCGGATTGAGTAAGTTCAGAAATTTCCTGAACCATGGAGTTAGGTCCGCTACCTGCGAATTGGTTAATGAAAGACATATTCCTAGCAACACGCCAGAAATCACGAGACCAGATGGTGAGCTGTTCACTGGTCAACGCGCTAAAGTTAGTATTAGCCATTTATATACCTTTATAATTAAAGTTAACCAGTCGCTATATTCTGGGGCGACTTTTACCCGTCTACCCTTTATCGTTGGGAAACGTCTACGTGATTGTAACGAACACGAGCTCGATCATGTTTTACGTCTTGATGGACGAATAACGTATTTTACCTCCACGACGAGGGCTAAATATCGTTTTAGCAAACGAACTTCTATCTTAGCCTACCCAAAATCTCCACGCAACCTTTTAAGAGTCTCTTCTGGAAGCGCACTAAACTCTTTTTCAGATAGTTTATTAAGATCAATTGGTTTATCACCTCTTTGAGCAGCTCCCTCACCTTTCATCGCAGGTGGTTGTTGCTGTGAAGCTTCTATTTTTTGACTAACTTTAGCAGTTTGTTTCTTTTTATTAAGTTCTGCTACTTTTGGGTCAATTTTAGGAGCTTCAGTTTGTAATAATTCTGGTTTTTTTAACGTCAAAGTTGTGTTTACTGCTCTTTCAAGAGAATACGGCCCATCATAACCCTGCGCCATAAAGGCATCTCGCAATTCTAGAGCCTCTTTTAGTATATCAGGGTCATGTTCAGCGCTATTTACATCAAAAATTGGGTATTGTTTTTCTAATTCTGCTGCTCTAGCTTGAATAGCTTGTATTTCGGTAGATTCTTGTATGTTTTGAGTAGTAGTTTGCTGAACTTCAAACATAATTTGTTGTTTTTCAGCGTTTCTTATCTCAGTTCTTAGCGCAGTAGCCTTTTCTGACTCGCCATCTAGCACAAACTGCTGATATTGAGCTTCTTTTGCTGCAAAATCATACTCAGGAGCTTCAGTTACTGCTTCTACTTTAGCAGTTTGCAGCTCATCTAGCTGTTTTTGCAGAGCTTTTTGCTTAGCTAGTACCTCATCTAATCTAGACTTAGGCACCATTGGAGCCTTTTGTTCTTCTACTTGTTGACTAGGTTCCTCTTCAACTTGTTGTACATCTTCCTGTACAGCTCCCTCGTCTGTTGTTTCTGTTGTTGCTTCTGCTGTTTCCTCTCCTTCGTCGACTGCTTCTGTTTCTGTTTCGTCTTCAGCCGCCTCTGGTTCAGTTTCTTCGACCTCTGTTTCTGGTTCTTCTGTGATTTCTTCTTCAACTTCTTGCTCCTCCGTAGCAACGGGATCTGTATCCTCAGTTGTTGCGTCTTCTGAAAAATCTAAATCAACTGTAAATGAATCTGTACCTTGAAGATCTTTCTTGTCACCTCCAGGCATAGAATCAAAGACAATAGTGTCTTCAGTTGCGTTTTCTGTTGTGGTTTCTTTTGCCATATTTAACTCCTATTATTAGTTGGCTTCATAGCAGCAGTAGCTAACCTTGCAGCTGCTGCAGTATCACTTTGGTTTTTCCTCATATCGTTTGTCATTGAAGATAGCCTCTCTCTTAACTCGAGCTCTTCTCGTTTAGACTGAAGTTTACTCTGTAGTTCTGCAATCTTCAACTGTGGATCAGCTTCTGTAGCTTGCGCTTTTGCTACGTTCAAAGCAGCTGAAGTCTGTAAGTTTGTAACTTCAGCTTCTAATTTAGCAATTTCAAGCTGCGTGCTTCTGATTTGAGATTCCAATTGGAACTGTTGAAGCTGTAGTTCTTGTTCTGTAGGCTCGCCTGTACCTTGCATCCTTCTTATACGATCTGCAATCTGAGCCTTTTGTGATAAATGCGAATACTCTACAATCATATCATCTGGTATAGGCACTCCTGCTTGTCTTAGCTGTATTGCTTCTGCAAATTGCACTTCATCAAAAGTATCTCTAGCAGGCATCGTATCTACTACTACATCATACTCGCCTAAAGTAAGATCATTCACTATTGTGCCTTCTGGAGTCATAGCGTTTATAGGAACTGGTATGCTAGGCTTAAACGGGTCAGACTCATCAGTAATTTGTATAAGCCTTTCTTCTGTGTAGTACTGTTGGATAAGTTGTAGAATTTTTTCTGCAAGATACTGCCTAGTCTTAGTCAGATTATCTAAAGGCACTTGTATCATCAAGATACCTCTATTTTGTTTTTGTTGTATAGCTACACCAGAAACCTCTGGCCCATCTGTCCCCAACATAGAATCGGATACACCGCTAATCTGTTTTATATTAGCAGCAGCTTTTTGCCCCAATCTATCGAGACCAGTGGGAATCTGGTTTGGTGGGATTTTAGCGGGGGGACTAGAACCTCGATTATACTCGAGCACCAAACCAGTTTCCGCGCCATGCTCTTCCAAATCATCTGCGGTCATACCCGTCAATGATCCTGACTCAACTACCCAACCGCTGTTAGCAGTTGTGTTTACAATGTGCAGCTCCTGGGAACTAATTTTGTTTAACTGTTCTTGTGGTGAGATTAGATTACGCACCATACCAAATGGTCTTCCTCTTCTAAAGTATGGGAAGTATGGCACTAAAGTAAAATGTGAATAAGGAGACCAGTCATCAAATAATACTACTCTGTCTGCTGTTACTGTCCAACGAACCTTCCGGACTTTTTTAGATACTATGTGTAAGCCAAAATCATCTGCGAATTGTTCTCTCTTTTTCTTACCCCAGTCATACGGAACTTGACGTTCGTCCCCTGTAACTGGATCAACGTAGAACATGCAGTCTTTTAATTGGTAGTATTGACGCTCAATAACGCGAATCGATCTTACAATTCTGGCCTCTTCCGGGTTGTATGCGTAATTGCTAGAGTACTCATGTTCTTCAGTATCGCCGTACCTTTGTTCTTGATACTCCATAGAGTCCCCACCATAAGAGGTACCCATCTCAGAAATCAAACGCAGTTTGTCAGCTGCCTTCTGACTATACTGTTCTTCTATCTCATCTAAGCTCATCCACTTAGTTTCAAATATCTCGTTCCAATGACGTGGGTCGTAGTCCTTGGCATCTGGATCAATAATGATATCTAAAGGATCTTTAGCAGTTATTCTTACTTCGCCTTTGTAGTTATCTGAAAAATCTACGCGTACATCGAACCAACCGCGATCCTGTATAAGTCCATCTGCAAACACTTGCGCTTCAGTCCAGTCTAGTTTGTTGTTGTCCGCCACCTGCATATAAACTTTTGTAAGTACATCAGCAACTTCTTGCATCCCACTACCGCGAGGCTTGAACTTGATATCAGCTCTACGTGTACTTTGCTCGCCCAGGACTGTATTGATTGTAGGTAAAATTGTATTGATTGTAAGAGCTGGTCGACCTTGGTCATCTAATGTAGCTACATCAGCCGCTTCCCATTGTTGACCTCTGTAATACTGGTCACACTGCTGCGCGATCTCCATGTAATCATCATGNCCCGCGTCCCTAGCTCGAGTGTACCTCTCCCAATTGTTTCTAGCTAGATTCTCCTCTTCCGCTTTACTTAATGTTTTTTTCGGTTTTCCGTATGCCATTATGCACTCATTGACGATTTACGCCTTACTGGTTTAGCTATATATTTTAATCTATCTCTCCATGAAGGGATATGCTCTTCTTGTTCAAAATACGTAGAGAACTCTGTCATCATCAGACCAATCCACGCAAGTGCATCAACTTGGTCGTCATGAACCCCATTCGGGAAACGCAACAACTCTGCAACCAACGGACCAGTCCAAACCGCATCTTTCGGAAAGTATACCATGCCTTGTTGCATTCTACCCTGAATAGCTCTTGCTCTTGCTTCTTTATCACGTCTGCCTACCTTCAGATCTTTGAAGTATGCTTCATACAACCTACGTTCTCTGACCCTCTTTTCTAGGAACGGACCGAGCGCCATTTCTATGTGCCCTTTCTCTATACCTACAATGCCAGGTCTCCACTGCTCGTATACGTCTAATATTCTTTCTACAAGCTCGAATCCATCATACTTGCCTCTGACCACATCTACCACAAAAATTTCATCATATTCACTTACACCAACTACCACCCCTACGGAATAGTCGTTCCTGTCTCGTTGTCCTATGGCCAAGTCCCACGCACAATAATATTTTAATTTATCAAATTCTATATCTTCAGAGTCGTAATACCGCACCATATCCCTAGAGAAGTAATCACCTTCATCGGATACTGGGTTCTGTTGGTACAGTGCCGACCAGTCTCTCGGACCAATAGCCTTACGTATCTGATCTAGTGCATCTTCACTGTACCGCTCTTTGTGAAGTGCTTCTCCTGTTTCACGAAACTCTTCATCTACTTCAGCGATTGCTGGATATTTAACCACTTCCCATTCATCTGCGCCGTCTTCTGCTACACGCAGCAACCTACCTGCAAGATCGTCATCGTGCCACCTTGTAAGAATTACAAGTATGCCACCCCCTGGTGACAAACGGGTATACGCCGTACTTGTATACCAATCCCAGATCGCATCACGATTGTTATCGGACTCTGCATCCTCTCTGTTCTTTACAGGGTCATCGATGAGTAGAATGTTTGCACCTTTACCCGTGATACCACCACCAACTCCTGCAGCTACGTAACCGCCGCCCGTGGTTGTGTTCCATGATTCAACACTCTGGGAATCTTTATCGAGTTTCGTATTTTCAAAAATTTTTTTATAAACATGTTCTCTCAATAGGTGACGTACCTTTCTCGAGAAGTTCATAGCTAAAGATCCTGAGTATGAGCAACTAATGAACTCATGATTAGGGTGCCTACCTAAGTGCCAAGCAGGGAACGCAATACTAGCCAAAGTAGATTTGCCATGTCGAGGCGGCATAAACAACATCAACCTGGGGGACTCTTTGTTCTCAACTTGTTCGCTAAATTTTTCTAGACGTTTACATATATCCTTATGTACCCATCCTGCATGGTAATCAGGATTAAATTTTTCTACAAAAGGCAACAACCGCTTTCGGGACAGTATACGGAGCGCGAGTTCTTTCTCCGCTCGCTTCTGAGCAGACTGTTGTTTTCTAACTTTTGGAGGTATAGGTTCTTGCGGAATCGCGACTTGTTCTGCTGCATCCGCTTTGCAATACACACAAATCCCGTCCGTCGGTATCAATGTATCGGGGAACAGTCCTTTACACTTGGAACACTCTTGCTTATCAATCTCCATCGCCAGGCTCCAAATAGTTCTGGTCTTCTCCTGCGAGTTTTAATAATTCAGCATCCGATAGCTTTTCGAGTTGTTGTACTTTATCGACGTTGATATTTATCTGCGTAGCGTTGTCTGGCACAAATAGACCGTGGAGCTTGCACAAAGAATCGACAACATTCTTTTCTTCAGTAGATGTCGCTGCTTTTCTGTGCGCTTCTAGATACATCGTGGTCGCTGTGTCTCTATCGAACTTTATTTCCTCACGCATCTCATTACGAAGATACTGCAACGCATTTTGAAACTTTTGTTGTTTAAAAATAGAGTACACTCGATCTAAGTCAGAGTACCCCGCAGCACGGCCGGCGGCTGCTTTACTCATACCACGTAAATGAAATAACAAGAGTCTTTCTTCCTGTAGCGAGAGCTCGTTCAGATGTATTCCAGCGTATGGAAAATGGGATTGAAGCTCGGCTCGATCTGACTCAGTTACAATATGAGCTTCATCTTTTTCTCTAAGGATCGACATTAGGTGCCATTTTGCAAAAAATTTTAAAAAAAGTACAGTATAACAGGCTCACCTCTTCTCCCCTTCGCCCCCAGCAGCCATCCCGTTTCCCTTTTTTGTATGTGGAACCTTGTTTTACTTTTTTATGTCTTGGAACCTTGTCCGTGGGACCCCTATAGTTGTAATACAACGCCGTCCAGCTACGCTGTACGTCGAGAGTTAATCCTTAGTAAGTTTGTTGTTACTTTTCCACAATGAGATAAAGACAACCGAACATACAGAAGTCCTGTGTATGTTTGATAACCGGGGTACGGTCACCCATCTGAGCAATCGGAGAATGAGTCAGGCATTTTATTAACTAACTAATTATGGAGTATCATACTATCATGAATATATTTAAAGTTATTGGTAAGCTTAGCTACCACACAAAGAAAGCTAGCACTGTCGCTATTCAACAACCTAAGAAAGCTTGGTCCGATATCAAGGAAGGCTACGAGGCTGAACAGTGGGCAGAAGAGCAACTACACTCAACCCTCCGCGAGGAGAAAATGCAAGAGCGTTATGGGGCTGAAATGGCTCAACAACGAGAGTTCGACTTCGGAGACTTGAGATGAAGTACCTCACACTAGTAATGTCTATACTATCATTCTCAATACTCTCAGTTATGACCACTGACTTAATTATGAGTGGAAACAACTGGGGCATTCTGATGGTTCTATACTATGTAGGCGTAGCTGTATCAGCTTACGGTTTCACATACGCTCACATCTCATTCTTACGTATGTATACCATGCCTTTCCCCAAACGCTTTCGCGAATAATTCTACCAACCAGGGGGTGTAACAGCCCCCTCCTTCCTTACTATCATACTATCATCAGCTTGCCTGATGTGGATTGTGCATGTATCGTGCGCGCATTTGCGTGCTGTGTGCAAAATGTTCCACGTGTTCCATGTGTTTAGCCCCTTATGGAACACAATTGTGGAACACATTTTGCTCAGCATTTACGCGGGATACGTGCGAATCGGAGTGCCGATGTTCCAGTGTTCCACGAATGTCAGGTTGTACAAACTAAACCGACCATCGACCATGTTCCATTTTTCGTTAACATTTTGTAATGGAACATTTGGAACATTGCCAAAGAACACGGTACAACCCGCATTCTTTGGCTCTTAATCGTGTTCCAACTTTGCCCGTTTCACGTGGAACATTGTGGAACATTGTGGAACATTTTCAACGAACGGTGGCTAACACCACCGCTCGAAAGTTAATCCATAAGTAATTAAATAAGGAGTAAATATGATATACGGAAAATTAGGTGAATATAAAGATTGTCTGAACAAGATAATCATCCACGAGTCTGTGGGTGGTTATTTTCCTGTTTACTATGGCGAATGCCTTGTATGGGAGGACGATGGTACGCCTTTCGAATGGTACACCGAAGAACTTACGTTCTCTCGTTTTGCTACCAAGCAAGAGGCAATTGATTATGTAGATAAGTATTATCAAGCTGGTAATCCTGAACACGATTATTGTGACGCAATTAGGGAGTGGCAAACGAACGGTGGCTAGCGCCATCGTTCGCGAGTTAATCCTAAATTGTTTTTTATTAACTAATGACATAGGAGGTAATCATGTCAAAAATATATTCTTTATACATTCTCGTTCCTGGCAAAGACAAGCCACGTAGCAGAGAGCTCGGTATTGCTACCAGCAACAAAGACGCAAGTCTAACGTTGCACTTCGATGTAGCGGTGCCCATGGACCCTGCAACAGGGTATCCTTTCAAAGTCTTTCTCAGACCCATTGAGAGGAAACAAGAACCTGCGCCAGTCCAACAGGAGTTGGAGCTGACTGGTTCTTAACAGTCAAGGGAGAATCGCTTCGGTGGTTCTCCCTTTTTTTGTTCAACTTTTTAGCCTTTTTAGAAAAAGGCCCCGCCCGCTTCGCGCCCGGTATCCACCCGACCAAAGACCCTTCGTCTTTGGATTCTCCGCTCAGTATGCTTGCGTGGTATCCACTTGCCAGCCAATCGTGCTCGTACCTTTACGCTTGCGCTGTGGGCTAGCCCACAGTTTCGTTTGCGTTCCGCAAACAACACGCTCGAAGGCGAGCGGGAGTTGTTTCACAACCGCTACGCTCTCCCGTCCGCGCTTCGGGCGTGCGCTGGCGCTCCAAGGTACATCCGCACTCTCACTCGCGAGCTAACACTCGCAAGTGCAAGTTAATGTTATGTGAATTTTATGTGTAACTAAAAATAGGAGGCTATATGTACATATCTGAAGTTCCTGTACCCGACTGGGTACTCAAAAGCGCTGAAGTTAGCGAAATGCGTTCGCGAGCTAAAGTTTTCGATATTAATAAGTTAAATAACCCAAAGGAGGTAAATTATGGGAAAAAATACTGATAACGATATCTTTGATCCTGCAGATCAAGAGGTAGGCCCAGAGTTGGTCTATTCTAATGAAACAGACGAGTCTATGTTCATACCAGATACATCTGGTGATCCAGAAGGCTCGGAAGAAAGGGCTAAGCCTGACAATATTCAACTTCCTGACTTCTACTTCAAGAAGTATCAGTTGGATGAGAACGGTGATCCTACTTTCAATGCATCAAGAGTCAAAGGTATTATGGAAGTGTTCATGGCAAAGAAAGATTCGCCATTCACTATTCCTACTGAAGACGAAGATCGTAAAGCAAAAGAACTTGAGTTGTTTGATGCTCAGGTTCAATCAGTTGCTGACGGTCTCATGCCGTTGTTGGAGGTTGACCCCCAGACAACAGGCATCAACTTTCTACAGTTGACAACCAGGACCTGGGCAGAGTTTGCATCAATTGCATACGAGTACAACGAAGACGCAACAGCTTCGAATCCGAACGATGATCTACCTGATTGGTTGATCGAGCGCGAGGACAAGATGTTTCAGCTTGGCCGCAAGGCTAGGATGTGTCGAGAAGTTCTAGCTAGAGTAGATGACAAGTTCGGTCTCAATGACACCAAGATCAATGATTTCAGGGTGCAGAATGAGGTCGAGCGTAGGCTACAAAGACTAGCTGAATGGAACTACAATAAACAAGCTGACAGATCTGGCAAGGTTGCGATGGACCTAAACAAGGAGTCGCATGAGCACGTGAAGAGTGTGTTCGAACTTTGCTAGCTTGTACACTGTTCGCTAGGTAGCAGTATAACGACCTAGACGTTGGCACCACGGAGAAAGCCCAGGGGAGGATGAGATAGACTCCCCACCTCACATAAGGAAAGATTATGATTTACTATTTATATAAAGGAAAAATTATGGAATTACAAATAGAAAAAAATATACCATTGCCCCCAGTTAACAGAGGAAGGCAATCCAAATATGACTTTGTTTTACAAATGCAACAGGGAGATTCTGTGTTTGCACCAACACAACACATTGCTTCTGCTATAGTTGCTAGGTTAAGAACTATTGGATATAAAGCAGCAACTAGAAAGGTTGAAGGCGGTATCAGGGTTTGGAGGACAGCGTAATGGGATTAGATCAAAGAGCTGGCTGGATAGATTCTAGCAATCCAGCAATCGAGACATTCGAAGTTACAGAATTTGAATGGCGCAAACATTCACGTTTACAAGAGTACATGCGTATGGCTTGGTACAAAAAGAACAAAGGTACTGAACCGCCTGTAAGCGTAATGGACGATGAGTTCAATTGTTCAAACGTGTACTTAACTGAAGAAGACATCTATGCACTTCAAACACTTATCTTAAATCAAGATTTGCCTGAAGCAGAAGATGGCTTCTTTTGGGGTACTGAGTACCAAGAAGAGGCTATGAAAGAAAATAAGATGTATGATCTTAAGTTCTGCCATGATGCGCTTGCCTGGCTAAAAGAAGGCAAAACAGTATTTTATTCTTCTTGGTGGTAAAATTAACCGACGGGTGCGTGCTTTCAGCCATCCAATTCATCAAAGCTTGGTCCACTTTGGGTTAGAAACGGACTATATTTATAGGAGGAAACAATGCCACAGAGACAAACACCTAGATCCAAACAAGGTATGTACAACCGCAAATTCAAAAAACAAGTAAAAGAAAAGCTCAAAGAAAACGCAAGTGACTTTGTAGCAGATCGTATTGTTGTAGATATGGGGAATGACTAATGGTTTACGAAAACATAGAAAAAGATACATGGGAGCAAGTCTATTGGCGTGCTACGTTTATGGACGCAGCTACACCAGACATGCAAATAACAATTGAGTTCTTAGCTCCAAAAGAAAGAGCTACTGATACACAACTTCAGACGCTTGCTGTTAGGAAGCTTGAACAAATGATCTACAATAAATCTATTAAAATCAAAGACATAGAGCCAGTAGAAACTTAATACATATTGTTGCAATCAAACTATAGGAGGTAATTATGCAATCAATCAAACCATCAAAACTGCCTGGGTTTATCAAAACCAATTTACAGGCAGGTCTTAATACAATGATCTGGGGTGGCCCAGGTATCGGTAAGTCCGAAATCGTACAGCAAGTCGCTAACGATCTAAACTTTGGTCTTGTCGACTTTCGTGCAAACTTGTTCGATCCGGTCGACGTACGTGGTGTGCCGCACATCATGCAGGTCAAAGACTCAACTAAACGTTACACGCGTTGGGCTGTCCCTGATGTGTTTCCAATCGCAGAGCGTGACGGACAAAACGGTATCATGTTCATTGACGAGCTTACAACAGCACCACCAGCTACACAGAATGCTTTCTTACAGTTGTTGTTGACCAGAAAGATTGGTGATTACACATTGCCAACCGGATGGTCAGTAATTGCTGCTGGTAACAGACTGACAGATGCTGCAGCTGTGTATCAAATGCCTGCTCCATTACGCGACAGGTTCAGTCACTACGAACTCGATGTAAACTATGAAGACTGGTGCAACTGGGCTGCAAGCAGGAGACTAGATCCAACTGTTATATCTTTCATACAGTACAGAACTAATCTGCTTTACAGCTTCAGTGCAGATGAGTATGCGTTTCCTACACCCAGGAGCTGGCATTTTGTAAGCAATATATCATCTAAGTTGTCTGACAACATGGACACTTCAGATGTCTTTTCAGCGGTTGCATCACTTGTCGGTGACGGCGCTGCTGGTGAGTTTGTTGCTTTCAAAGAAGTTGCAGACAGCTTGCCAGATATCGATCAGTTAATTGAAAAGCCTGAGACTTACAAGAAAGATGACAATCCAGCTATCTTGTATGCACTTACAGGCGCTGTAGCTGCTAGAGCTTGCGATGACAAAATGGAAAACATTATGAAGGTTAACAAAAAGTTACCTGTTGAGTTTCAAGTCATCCTAGTCAAAGGTGCGCTTGCAGTTGAGCAAGACCTCAGAAAGAATCCCGAGGTTAAGAAGTGGATTCTAGATAATGCCAACGTAATACTATAGGAGGTAACTATGGCAACAGTAAGAATGGCTGAAAGACGTATTGATGAGATTGTCAGAAAAGCTAGAAAAAAGTTTGAAGAAGTACACAAGCCAATGGAGTTTGATACTACTTTAACTGATAATTTATTTACAGAAGCTTATGCTTCTAAGTTACAGTCATATTATTTATGGATGGAAGAACACTTTCCAGAAATACCAGTAACTAAAACAAGCATTGATGCCGTTAAGCTTACATATGTTGAACCTTCAGATCAAGAAGACGAAGAAGATGCTATGTATGATCGATCAAAAAATTGTGACTTATCTACAGCACAATGGGTTCCAAGTACTTTTACGGATCGTTATGGTACTTTTACTATACAAGTTGAGCTGGATAATCCATGTTTGCAACACGCTATACAGGTTGATAACTTCAATAATAAGCTACGTGATGATACATGGGACTACGAAAGAGAAGTCAGAGATCTTTGTCGTGAGTTCAAAACACTCAATCAAGCGCTCAAGCATATGCCTGCTTTAGAAAAGCTATGCGATCCAAACGATATTGCACGCGTGCATGAAAAAGTTGATCGCAACAAAGCTGAAGAGATCATGCAAGACGTAGTCGATGATAAAGGTCAGCACCTCAAAGAAGTGCTATTAGAATCAAGTTTACTAGGAGATGACAATGTCTAACGATACATTTACAAAAGCTAGATCAAAACTAGTTTTGGACAATCCATTTTTTGGAACGCTATGCTTACGCTTAGCCCCCAAAGCAACAAATGATGTTGATACAGGTGCCACGGATGGCGTGTCGCTTTTTTACAATCCTAAATGGTTTGAAAATTTAAAGCCTTTGGAGCGTATAGGCTTTTTAGCTCACGAAGTAATGCATGTTGTACTTATGCATCACACTCGTAGACAGGAGCGTAACGCACAAAAATGGAATGTTGCTGCGGATTTTGCAATCAATAACCATCTTATACAGAACAACTTTATTCTCCCAAAAGGAGGATTGGTAGATGATCAGTACGACAATATGACTACTGAGGATATATACAATAAACTTCCCGAGCCTCCGGAAGGTGATTGGCAAATTATTCTTGATGAAAGTGGTTGTGGCGACGTGCTTGATCATCCCAACAAAGCAACTAATACTAACTCTATAGAAGCTGAGTGGACGGTTGCTATCAATCAAGCTTATGAAGCAGCTAAACAGCAAGGCAAAGCCCCAGCTGGTATGGAGAGCATTATTGAGGATATCAATACGCCTAAGCTTGACTGGCGTGCTATCTTGTACAGATTCTTATCTGCTAACAGTAAGAATGATTACAGCTGGGCTAGGTACAATAGACGTTTTATTGGAGGCGGTTTGTATCTGCCATCTTTATACAATCCTGCATTGGAAGAGATTGTGGTGGCCGCAGACACTTCAGGATCAATCAGTGACGAAAATCTTACAACATTCACAACAGAAACTTCTGTAATACTCAGAGACCTTGATCCAGAGCGCATACATTTCATACAGTGTGATGCAGAGATACAAGGCCATGATGAATACACTCGTGAGTCGCTTCCACTAAAAGTCAAATACAAAGGTAGAGGCGGAACTGCCTTCGAGCCAGTTACTGATTATATCAATGAGAATATACCGAACTGTAAAGCTCTTGTATATCTTACTGATCTTATGGGTAGCTTCGGTGATGAGCCAGCTTACCCAGTACTTTGGGTTACAACAGAAGAAGGAGGTGCGCCCTATGGCGAAGTTATCAAAATCTAAAGAAGTGTTTAAAGACTATACAGTATCTGTGCTTGTGGGCAGTGCTGTATTGCTAGGCTTACTAGCTCTAGCTACTTCTATTCACCACATGCTTATGTTGCTGGGCATTGCAGTATTGCTCGGCGTTGTTTTATATACACTATGGAGAATGTTATGACATCTATCGTATCAACTGCGACAACAATCTTATGGATCTTAATCGAAGCTATACAGTTTGCTTATATGGCTTATCTAATGTGGAGGAGTAGAAATCATGTATCTAATCGGCATATTCAGCGCGCTAGGTCTGCTTTTGCTTGCGCTTAAAATCGGTGGTCGTAAGACCATTGGCTCAGACATATTTGTTGACGTGCTTATTACGTTGACTTTGATGGTTGCTTTTTACGGCACCTTCAGCGGTATGGCTGCCGCTATGCTTGGCGGCCTATCTGCATCGATTGTATTGTTCTTGCTTAAAAGAACNATGCATCACGAAGTTCTCACACTTAAACCTGTTGAGAAAAAATTGTTTAACAAAGCTGTGCATGTTCCCAAACCTACATGGGTTGGACAAGAACCTGCATGGCGTAAAATCAAACCAGGAGAATAGCTATGGCAACAGTAAGAATGTCTAAAACCTTAGTAGATCAAATTATTAAAAACTTTAAAGAGCAGTGTGCAACAGCGTACGCTGACAATAATGAAGTTGGAGATTTTGTAGAGGATGTATGGAAATCAATGCATGTCGGTGAATTTTTTGAGATTGTTGAAGAGTATCAAAAATATCAAAAATTAATAGAGTACTATATAGAAACTTATGGTGACAAAAATGCTAACCATTGGCAACAAAACGTAAAAAGACCTGGTTTTCCTTTCAGCGTAGTTAGTTCAGTGTGGTTTGTAGTCAATCCAGCAAGACCTAGTACAGAAAATAGAACACACATTGAACAATGGTCTATAGAAACATATGACAACGAACCTTTGGAACGCAGATGTATTAATGAAGCTATAAATTATGTTGAAGGTGATCAACTTATTAACTTGCCTGTTTTATTATCTAAAACCTTTATAAACGAATATGGCAATGAGCATGTGGGTTTACCATTTCATCATGCATCAAGGGAGGATGGTACTTATGGTTTACATGACGACTTTAGAAATAGAGTTACAGCTGCAATAAATCCAATCGTAATATCTTTAGAGTCAGATGTAGAAAGAATACGTACTGTTGCAGCTGGCACGTTTAAAATTAATCAAGCAGTTGAAGACATGGATAATTACTTATCAAAACTTAAAACGCTTAAGCAGTTTATTGACAACTGGCCAGGGGCCGAGAACCTTGTACCAGATGAGTACATGCAAAGACATGCTAAGAAAACAGTTCGTAAAAAAACAGTAGCTGAACAAATACCTGATTTACCAGATGAATTGAAGTCTGATGTCAATGCAGCTATATTAGAAAACAAACTCGTTGGAGATTTATAATTAACTATAAAGAACTAGAGAAAGATTGGGCAAAGTCCTGTCCCGAGGAGGCGATGGGACTGCCTGATAATTTGTATAAACAAACCATTTGGAGGAAACAATGGGAGCATTTAAACAAAGTCTGGCAGAAATACACGAATCAACGTTCTTAGTTGGTGTTAAAGTTACTGCAAGCATATTCAACGTTTCAGAAGATTACGTAAAAGAAGCAACAATGACCTGGGATGGCTATGATTGTCCTTGGGAAGAGTACGTACATAACGCCCAAGTTCAGTACGGGGTTGTAATAGAACCATGAAGACCTACGTAATTAGAGCAGAAAGAAAGACTATTGGTTATTACCATATCAAAACTAAGTCTCTTGAAGAAGCTCAGAAACAAGCAAGCTATCAGATGGACGTAAATCCACAAAACTGTATAGAAGAAGAAAAGTATGAAGAAGTGGTAGTGCGTAAAGAACCTATGGTGGTTGAGCCTTACAACGAGTTTATAAAGGAGAAGAAAAATGCCTAGACCAAAAAAGAAAATAAAAAAACGTGAAAAAGTCTTCGCTTTTGTAAGCAACATTATTGATTTAGTACAAACCAAATGGAAATCTTATGCACTTGGAACAGTAGCTTTAGCAAGTACTGGTGTGTTTGTTTACGTAGTTTTCTTTTGGATTGATACAGTAGAATCTGTAGAACTATGTATAACTTATTTTTAGAGGCTTCAGTATCTCACAGCTGCATAGTCTGGGCGGCGAAATCAAGGTAAATGTGTGTGACGCAGTACTGAAGCTTTATTCATGAAACCTGCTAATTTACCACCAGACTAACAAAGAAGGATAAAGAATGAGAAGAAAATGCTCAATACCAAGAACCGATTATATATTTCAATTTGAATCTACTAACCATGGCCTTATTGATTGGCAATTTCATAAAAAAGTTGTTGATAAAATGTACCATGCTACATGGCTAGTAGCTAAGAATCATTTAGTTGTGCTTACAAAACTAGATGATCAAGCTAAAAAAGAAGTTCAGCAAGAACTATTTGAAACTTTTGAAAAGATAGATAATCAGTCAGTTAGAGACCATAACAACAAAAAGGCACGAGAACGACGTGCAAAAAAAAGCTAACGCCAGGGGGGTAAACGTCCTGACGTTAGCTCAATTTTTAATCAACTTAAGATACGTACACCCATAGTTGCAGCGTTCCTGTTGCAACATCACTTCCAGGCGCGACTTCACAAATAATATCAATTGTATCGTCTGCACTGTAAGTTTTAGGAGCTACGTCTGCATCTTGCTCGTCAGCAGTACCGCCCTGTCCACATGTTGAAGCTGCAATGTACAGATCTGTATCATCGCCATCACCAACACCAAAGACTAAAGCTGTGCCGCCATCTAAGTCACTTGATTTAATTTTAACGTCATGGACTGTTTCACCTGCAAAGACATCTACCATTTGGTATACATCAGCAGCATTAGGAGCAGCCGTTACATTAAAACTAGCGTATCTAACTCCAACCGTACCACTTGGAAATGGTTTGAATGAAGAATTACCGCTAACTGAGTCACTTGTAAAAGTAGCCATAGTTTCACCTTATATTTTACTATTGCACACCATTATGCAATACTCTCTGTTATAGAGACATTTTTGCGAATGTCAAATTAATTAAGGAGTAATTAAGGTGCCACCCAGCTACGTTTACGTTAAAAGAAACCCGATACACCCTTACATTTATACAATACCCGAAGATTTGCCCTATATACAATGGAAGCGAGTGAGGGTATCTATTGCATATAACATGTGTACTAGTAAACAGAAAGGTTGGGAGAGAGCAAAAACTAGTGAATATATCGATTGGTGTAAACAAATGGAGGCAGCTGGTCACAAAATTGTTTAGGAGAAACTATGCGTAAATTATATTTAGACTTTGAAACGTACTATGACGTTCGTTTTAGTCTTACAAAAATGACTACAGCCCAGTATGTAAACGACGAAAATTTTTCTGTATGGGGTGTTGGACTTAAGTTTGATGATGATGACACACAATGGATCCCAGGTGATGAATGTTTCGAAGTATTACAATCTATAGACTGGTCAGACACTGCTGTAGTTTGTCACAACACTTTATTTGATGCGTACATACTTACCCATCATTATGGAGTTATACCAAAATATTACTACGACACAGCTGCTATGAGTCGTGGTGTGTATCCAAATCAAAGTGCAAGCTTAAAGGAAGTGGCCATGCGTGTGTTTCCAAATGATGCTACTAAACGTAAAGGAGATGAGTTAGTAACAGCAAAAGGCATCAAAGACCTACCACCTGATATAGAAGAAGACATCGCTGGTTATTGCATACAAGACGTAGATCTTACTTATGATATCTTCAATGCTTTTTTACCTACTTATCCACAGCAGGAGTTAGACCTTATTGATCTTACTTGTAGAATGTTTGTAGAACCCAAAATAGTATTAAACAAACAACTACTAGAAGAACATAGAGACAATGTAAAAGAAACTACATCTAATCTGATTGAAGCTAGTGGGCTTACAAGAGAAGTTCTAGCGTCCCAAGTAAAGTTTACACAACATTTGACCGATGANCTGGGGNTTGTAATACCAAAGAAAAANAGTGGTCGTACAGGTAANATGATACCAGCNCTNGGTAANTCNGANCCAGGTTACATACAAATGTGCCGGGCTCATCCAGANCATCAAGCAATATGGGATGCTAGAGAAGCAGTNAAGTCACGTATAGAAGAAACAAGAGCNACTAGATTTCTTGATTCAGTAAACCCAGATGGGACTATATCTGTTCCACTTCGTTACTATGCTGCACACACAGGCCGTTTCGGTGGTGCAGAAAAGATGAACTTACAAAACCTACCCAGGGGATCTAAGCTTCGTACTGCATTACAATCTCCAGCAGGCCAGCTTATGTATGTAGCTGATTTATCAAACATCGAAGCTAGGATGCTAGCTTGGTTGGCTAAAGAACAAGATCTCATTGATGCGTTTGCAACTGGTAGAGATGTGTATTGCGAGTTTGCTAGTCAGATATACAATCGAGACATTACAAAAGAAGACAAACTAGAAAGATACGTAGGCAAGACTGCAATATTAGGACTAGGTTATGGTATGGGAGCTGATAAGTTCAAGGCAACTCTGAAGTCAGGTTCACCATCAGTCGAGGTTACCGATGCTACAGCTCTTAANATTGTAAGCCAATACCGAGCTATGTATCCAAACATACCACTCTTATGGGCTGGTTGTAAGAACTTACTATTTGCAATGATGAACCGTGGTTCGATAGGCATGGACTATGGGCCGTTGACCGTTGACACTAATGCATTACAACTACCCAATGAAATGCATCTTAAATATCCACAACTACAATACCAACATGGAGAGTTTACATACTCCAGCGGCCGGAGTTATATACGTACGCACGGCCCTAGAGTTACAGAAAATATAGTGCAGGCGCTCGCTCGAATAGTTATTACTGATCAAATGTTAGAGATACAAAGAATACCTGAAGTATCAGTTGTGTTACAAATACACGACGAGGTCATCTCACTTGCATCAGATTATGAGCCCGACAAGACTTTGGAAAAAATTATAGATATAATGAAAACACCTTTATCTTGGTGTCCAGATCTCCCACTAGATGCCGAAGGTGGATACAGTACAAGCTATGATAAATGAAGAATCTAATATTAACTAGACGAGTAAAACAAGGAGTTCTCATCTACAAAGATGGAGAATTTGTATGCGAAGTTACTGTAACAAATTTAGGACTTAAACAATGCAAACTTGGTTTTGTAGCAGATGAAAATATAAAGATAGATAGAAAAGAAAAAGGAGGCCCACATGGAAATAGTCTTTCTACAAGCAAAAAAGAAATTAGTTAAAGAGATATCAAAAAACTCAACAACCCCTTATCCACTTGTAAAGAAGTTTACTTCTCATCATTTCGATTACAAGAAAACACAAAAAGGACTAGAAGACTTTTATGAAGGCTTACAAACAGCAGGGGCTGCAGGTATGTGTTTGCACAAAGGACTTCTACTTAAAGAATTACAAGACGAGCCCCGGGCTTTAGTTGCAGATCGTAACGCACCAACTGAACTGTTAGTTATAGATGTAGATGGTTTACAAATGCCAGCTCAAGATCTGACTGATGTAAGAACACTAGCAGAGAAGTTTGTATTACATATGCCTGAAGAGTTTCAAAATGTGTCTTACATAGCACAAGCAAGCGCTTCATTAGGACTAAAAGAAGATAAGATATCTTTACATTTGTTCTTCTTCTTGAAGCACGCTGTACACCCAAAGACTCTCAAAGAATGGTTGAAGACTTTAAATTATGAAACAGATATATTAGCTAAGCACTTACAACTCTCAGCTAACGGGCAGAGTTTAAGTTACACACTAGACCCTTCAGTAGCTGAAAACAGTAAACTAATCTATTTATCAGCACCTAAGTTTGTAGATATGGATGATCCCATACCAGGAGACAGGTTTGTATTACAAAAAAGACAAACGGCTGCACTAGATTTAAATGTAAGTAATATCAACCCAGAACGTGTACACAACTTAGGCGTACAAATAAAAGATAGCTTACGTAAAAAACTAAACCTACCAAAGAAAAGTTCAAAGATAACTACAATAACTATAGCTAATGAACAACAAGAAGTTCTTCAGAATCCAGATAAGATGACTATAGATGTAGTACGAGTTAACGAGCCCTACGTAAACTGCAATGTAAATGGAGGCGACAGCAATGGTTATTACTTCTTACTTTCAAATCCTCATTATATGTACAACTTCAAAGGAGAGCCTATATGGGAGATACAAAAAGCAGATCCTGAGTTTTACCGAAGCATATTTGAAGTTTTTGCAGATAAAATACATGGAGACCAGCAGCTGAAGCCAGTTGTATTACGTGATTTTTATACTGATACTTACTTNAATGGTATTTATGATGAAAACAGACAGCAGTTTACAGACGAATATCCACTTACTCCTACTCAAAAGTCTTCACTAAATGACTTCATGCGCACTCATAACCGTACATTACCTGATTACGTACCCGATGCGCAGGTTGTATTTGATCCATCTTCCGACAAAGGTATACAACTAGACCAAGCTCCTTATCATGTAAATTTGTACAGAAAAACAGCTTACATGTTAGATGCAAAAGAAACAGTAGAGCTAGAGTATGGCACTGCCAAAAAACTAAAAGAACGTGTACCAAACATATACAAACTACTACATCACATATTGGGCAATGGAGACACTGAGTTTGAACATTTTATTAATTGGTTGGCTTACATATACCAAAACAAAAGAAAAACTATGACTGCATGGATATTTACAGGCGTACCTGGGACTGGAAAGGGCTTGTTTGTACATCGAATATTAAAGCCTCTGTTTGGGGAATCACAAGTTCCAATGCGTTCTTTAGAAAATATAGAAGAACAATTTAATTTATACATGCGTACAGCTCTATTCTTAGTTGTAGATGAGTTTCGTATGAGTGACTCATCTAATACAAACAAGATGGCAGATAAGCTTAAGCACCAAGTTACAGAGCCTACACTTACTATTCGCGCTATGCGTACAAACCAGGTGGAGCTACCAAGTTTTTGTAACTTCATCTTTCTTACTAACAGAGGAGATGCAGTTCGAATAGAAGAAGGAGATAGACGTTACAACGTAGGGCCCCGGCAAGAGAGTAAACTACAAAATGTTATACCTGAACTCTTAGACAACTTAGAGGATCTAACAAAAGAACTGTATTACTTTGCTGGTGTATTACAAACCTTCCAGGTAGATAATCGTATGGCTCACACAGCACTCGAAAACGAAGCTAAACAACAAATGAAACAGATCTCTATGTCTGTACTAGAAGAGTTCGCACANGCAATCAAAGAAAAGAACCTTGAATATTTTATTGAAATACTAGATATAGAGATTACAAATACTTTNGACGCAGGCTCTATAGCGTCAGCACAAAGATACATTAAGGACTGGGTTTCTAAAGTGGGAGTCGACACTGTTATACCAATGCAGCACTTCAAAGTAGTCTACGATGTTCTTACAGATAGCCGCAATAAACTGTCTCAAAGAGACTTTTCTAAAGCAATGTCTAGGCAAAATGTACTAATAAAAAGAAAGAGAGTATCGTCTGACAAAAACGCTAGCATACCCAGGGGGGTTGTAATCAGTTGGAAACTTGACGATAATGTCAGAGAAACTCTTATAAAAGAGCATTTCGAAGAAAAGGATTTAAAACTATTATCTAAGTAATTTTGAAAAACTACTTACAAGATACTCGTCCAGATCTAGACAATGTCATAGCATCGGACAAACCAGAGGAGCTGGGACTTATACCAGCTTGGTCGTACTCTACTCTAAAAACTTATGAAGGTTGTCCGTATCGACTTTACATCAATAAAGTAAAAAAAATACAAGAAGACTACGGCGAAGCAGCAGCACGCGGTACACTAATNCACGAAGAAGCTGAAGCCTATGTAAAAGCAGAGTTAGCTGAGTTGCCAGACTCTTTAAAAAAATTCAGCTCTCAGTTCTCCTTACTTAGGGATCAATACGCCGAAAGCAATGTTGAACTAGAAGGTGAGTGGGGATTTACAATTGACTGGGAACCTTGTGGTTGGATGGACCGTAATGTTTGGGCTAGAGTAAAACTTGATGCAATATTACATGAGTCAGAAACATCAGCTCGTGTAATAGATCATAAAACAGGAAGACAATTTGGAAATGAGATTGCACATAGCCAGCAAGGTCTTGTGTATGCAATAGCTACTTTCTTTAGGTATCCTGAACTAGAAAGTCTTAACACAGAATTTTGGTATTTAGACCATGGAGGCACTCTTGAGAAAGTATACACACGAGCTGAAGCTATGATGTTTATGCCAAAACTACAAGAACGAGCTTTAGATTTAACTACTGCGACTAGATTTAGACCTAATCCATCTCAATACAACTGTAAGTGGTGTTCATATGGAAAAGGGGAACATCCAGTATGCGAGTGGAGTTTTAAATAACTCTGTGATAAAATAACTATATACAACGAAAAATGAAACACGAACTAAGAAAGGTGAACTATGGACACGATCTCTATCGAGGATGCGTATCAGCATCAAATTGAAACTACTGACTTTATTAAACAACAACCGCGTTGTCTGATTACATCAGATCCTGGCACGGGTAAAACACGTGCGGTCTTAGATGCAATTGACCCTACTGAAGGGGCCACGCTTGTACTTGCACCGTTATCTATACTTGAAGCTTCTTGGGTAGAAGATATAATAAAGTTTACACCAAAATTAAAATACGGAGTTGCATATGCCAAAAACAGAAAAAAAATCTTCGAAGACACCAGTTACGACATCGTCATCACTAACTTCGAAGCTGTTAATTTCTTACATAAAAATCCATTATTACTTAGCAGATTTAATACCATCGTCATTGACGAATTTACTGCATTCAAAAACAGAGAAGCCAAACGATCGAAGAACCTCAAGTCTATTATTCATCACTTTAATAATAGAATTGCTATGTCTGGCACTCCTAATAGTAATACTATTCTAGATGTCTGGCATCCAACATTACTAATAGACGATGGTAAACGACTAGGTCAAAGATTTTGGTCTTTTAGACATCAAGTTTGTACNCCTAAGTTCAATGGNTTTGCTAACGAATGGATAGACAAACCNGGTATTGAAGCTGTTGTAGCTAATCAGCTATCGGACATAACTATACGACANGCAATTGAAGANTGTATGGATCTTCCAGACAACAATGTCAGGACTATGTATACAAAGCTTACACCNGCTGTGCAAAAGATGTACAACATCTTGGCAGAAGAGTCTGTCTTGTATACAAAACAAGGGACCATNAANGCTGTCAACGCTGCANCTAGAGTTAAAAAGTTATTACAACTAGTTTCAGGAGCCGTATATGATCAAGACGGCAATGCTACTTTATTGCATAACGAACGATATGAGCTAGTTATGCAGCTTGTATCACAACGTAAGCACTCATTAGTTGCATACAATTGGAAGCACGAGCGTGATTCGTTGATCGCTATTGCAGAACGAGACAATATATCATATGACTTGATTGATGGTTCTGTTCCTGCACATAAACGCAAAGACATCGTACAACGCTTCCAGGCTGGGCAGATCCAAGTATTGTTCGCCCACCCGCAATCTACGTCACATGGGCTTACACTTACAAGAGCTACGACTGCTATCTGGTGTTCTCCTACGTACAGCGCTGANCAGTTCCAACAATTTAATCGTCGTATACATAGAGCAGGTCAAACTCAAAAGACTGAAACCATTTTAATTGCAGCTAAAAATACCTGGGAAAAACATGTATACAAAAAACTAGATGGTAAATTAGGCAAAATGGAAAACTTACTACATATTCTATCGGAAATAAATAATGTCAAAAAAACAACAAGTAATTGAATTGCTAGCTGAAGATGTACAATTAAAGATACAAGAACTGTCTTTAGTTGATAAAGAAATACTTGCGACTGCTTTAATTTTTGCTATGGCAGAAATTGAAGCTGCGCATACGTATGGCTCTACTGAAGAACTCAATACTCCAGAAAGAGCCCATGACTTACTTACAAGCGCCGGTCAGGCTGCATCAGTCATGATTAATACTTTAATAGAGACAATAGAAAGCCAACAGGAGGTAAAACACTAATGTCAGAACTAACTATGGATGATCTCCTAAAAGATCTTAACGACTCAAAACAATCATTAAGAGAGTTACAAGCAGAAGAAAAAACTCTTAAACAATCGATTAATGAGTTAGAAAACCGAATTATTCTTAATCTTGAAAACCAAGGAGTGGATAGAATTGGGAATGATGTGTGTACAGTTTCAATTAAAAAAGAAATTGTACCCACTGTAGACGATTGGGACAGCGTTCACCAACACATAATTGACACTGGTCAGTTTGAGTTGTTACAAAAACGCATGTCTGCAACCGCTTACAGAGAGCTGCAACAAATGGGACAAGAGGTTCCAGGTGTTGCAGCAACTGAGCTGACCCGAATTAATTTCAGGTCTAAATAGTAACTATATCAAAGAAAAAAGGAGTACGTACGATGAACGATATAGCTATAAAAGCAAGTGAGATGCCNGCTCACATAAAAAANGGCACTGGTCTTGGTAATGAAGGTATTACTNCTGACCATCTGCAAACTCCTCGTGTAAAGCAACTGCAAAGTAGCTCAAACGAGGTAGATCCAGAACACAGTGATTATTTAGAAGGAGCCAAAGTTGGTGACTTCTTTAACACTGTAACAAACGAAGTATATGGAAATAAAATAAACGTTGTAAATGTTTACTTTAGAGACGAATACGTTGTTTGGAAAAAACGTGAAAAAGGTGGTGGTTTATTTGGTACCTTTGGTTCTCAAGTTGATGCTATGGATGCGTTAAATGCAGAAGGCAACAACCTTGAGGATTATGATATCACTCAAACTCACTCGCATACATTGATTAGAATCGATGAAAAAACAGGTGAGTTAGACACAACCCCTTTTATATTTGATTGTGCAAGTTCAAAACTTCGTGTAAGCAGAGAATGGAACACTCAAATAATGCGTTTAGGTGGAGATAGATTCGCGTCTGTATGGACGATGTCTTCTGCTCGTACCGAAAACAGAACGGGTAAAGCGTTCTATAATATTTCAGTTGAAAACCAAGGGTGGGTCAACAAAGACCACTATGACTTCGCTAAGTCAGTCTATGAAGCCTTACCTAAAGCTTCAGCTTAATATTATGTTTGTATTACATGGTGCGTCACATACTGTCGCACCATGTATGCACTCTCCTATATGCTATACTTGGCTCGGTGATCGAGAAAACATTTATAGCAAAGATCCACAAAGCGCTCTCCAAAGAGATATATCGTTGGAAAATCAATGATGCATACCATGGAGGCGTGCCTGACGTATACTACAGCGGCCTGGCAGGCTGTATGTTTGTAGAATACAAGTATCATAGAAAGATCCCTGTGAAAGCAACTTCTAAAATCTCAATCAATACTTCTACGCAACAAAAAGAATGGTTAAAAAGAGCTATAAGTCACAGTGTGCCTGCGTACGTAGTAGTCGGAGCTGCAGATAAAATTGTAATGACACAGGATATAGACAAAACATTTTTTACAGTTAAAGAATTTTTAGAACAAGCACTTAGTTTTAACGAATATGTAGACAAATTAACTAGTGTGCTTACAACAGGAGGTTAGAATGTCGGATAAAATTAATCCACCTTATTACAACAAATCAATTGAGACTACAGACTACATACTTGCTCATGATTTAGGATACCTAGAAGGTAACATAATTAAGTATGTCACAAGGTATAAAGAAAAGAATGGTATTGAAGATTTACATAAAGCTGAGTGGTACTTAGCTAAACTTATAAAACAAGTAAGAAACCAATAGTTATTTTTTTCTGCGCTTACGTGTAGTTTTTCTCTTCTTAACAATTGTACGCACGTTTCTAGGTTTACCTCCAGGGTTACCTGCTGCACGTTTTCTTCTGACAGCACTCTTTCTTTGTGCGGCTGTCATACTTCTTGCTTTTGATCTCGGTACACATTTAGGGTATTTTCTTTTACTCTTACCCTTAGCAGACTTTCTACCACATGCTTGAAACTTCCCTTTCTTTTTAGGGGCACCAATGTCCACCCAATCGCCTTTAGGGCCTTTTCCAAACCATGCAGTTAGTCCACCAGTAGGTTTAGCCATTACCTATAGCCCCCACCTCTTTTCTTATATGTACGCACTAGCCAGCCATTGGCATATGCANNNGGATAGACCTTAAACTTTCTTTTAGCTTCAGCTTTTACTCTTGCATACAAAGCTGGATTAGTAGGTTTAGCCCCACTTTTTTTCTTTGTAGCTTTTTTCTTTTTTCTCGGTGCCATATTATCTCCTTTTTTTACGAGCTGTTTTTGTTCTTGGGAAAGACCTATTGGACTTCTTAGATTCCATTCTAATATTTTTTGGTATGCTATTTAAAGGGTTTCCGTCTTTATGATGAGCATCTTTACCATCGCCTTTTTTAGCTTTACCTAATCTAATCATCATACGCCTAGCTTTGTTACGTCCAGCTCTTCTCTTCTTTTGTTTTGTACTGCCTTGATAATTATCATATTCAGCACGGTAATTACGAGCCATACTACTTACCAACTTGTTTCTGCGCTTTCTTGTGNGCAGTTCTAAAGTTGTCGCCCATTAACATACGGCGTTTCATGTATTTCATGTGCGCAGCTGTATGATGTTTTGAGTGACGTTTCATAGCCGCGTCTTGGCGTTTAGTTAGACTTTTCTTTTTTACCTTCATAGAAGGTTTTTTTCTAGTTCTAGCCATCTTTAAGTTTCATTGATTTTAATTTTGTAGGAGCTTCTCCGTCTTTAGTGGGCACTTGATATAAAGTAATTACATGCTCACCTTTATCATTGAGTTCCCAAACTAAGTCTTTATCCCCACTAGTGGTTGAAGTTATTATCATACTTACTCCTTAATAATCATCTTTATATGTGGTCATAGGCTCTCCTAACATAGGCATCATGCCTAGTTGCCTTCTAACTTGTAGAGGATCCCTCATCATGTCATTAGCACTGTTAGGCACATTTGGTTTCATTTGGTACTCTGCTACCTCCATGTTGCCTGCCATTCCCATTTTAGGGCCTGTTTTTATTCTTCCTGCCATAATTTACTCCTATAATGATCTTTTTATTTTACCTATAAAGTGTAGATTTTCAAAGGTTCTGTAATGCCTTTTGCTTCTATAGGTTCTAAGACTTTGAAGGTCATACCAGAAGCTATAGCTGTGGGTTCTGCAATTATTAGATCAACGCCCACAGCTTTACAACTTGATTCACACCTGGCTGCGATGTTTACAGCAGAGCCTATAGCTGTGTAATCAAACCTAGTAGACGAACCTAGGTTTCCTATAACTGCTTCACCTGTATTCAAGCCGATTCCGATTGAAACTCCAATGTCTGACTCTCTAAATTCTTTTTGTATTTCTTGCGCACAAAGCACTGCTGCTTTTTCATGGTCTTGTAAGTCAAGAGGTGCGTTAAATATAGCCATCATTGCATCTCCTATGTATTTATCTACCATTCCGCCATATTTCTTAACCGCATCTGACTGTATAGTAAGNGCTCTATTCATAATTTGAGTTACACGTTCGGGATCCATGTGTTCNCTCATCGCAGTAAAACCACGTACATCTGTAAATAGATANGTGCAAACCCTTTTTTCTCCACCCAACTTCAGTAAGCTTGGATCTTTCTGTAAAGCTTTTACTTGCCTAGGGTCTAAATAGTGCTCAAACTGTTTTTTGATCTGCTGTCGTAGCTTGTATTGTTCTCTGAAACGTAAGTAAAAAGCTACTGTAGCTGTTATAAATTGTGAAATAAGAGCCCAAGTTACATCTATGAGAACTGCATTACTTATTGTGTAGAATCCGTAACTCGCTGTAAGTAATAATATAGATATAGCGCTTACAAGCCCTAGTGTAATTCCAAAAACGTGTAAGCAGACCCAAATAAGCACCACTCCAACTATAAAAATTAAAAACTCTACAACGAATGAGTAGTCTGGTATGTAAGGACTGTCTTGTATAAGTATAGATTCTGCAAGCGCGGCTTGTATCTTGTGTGGTTCAAGTAACCCAGACGGTGTAGCAATCTGTGGCATGATACCTTTTGCAGTAAATCCAACAAATACAAACTTATTTTCTACGTCCATTTCAGCAAGAGTAGTTTGTGGGGTATTCACGAAGCTTATCCACTTACGTCCTAAGTTGTCTGTTTTAACTGGTGGGAGTCCTTTAACGCGTATTTCTTGTATTACATTATCACTAGATCTTATAACATAAGTGTCTGCACCCGCTAAAATCTTAAGAACTTCTGTGCCGTATGCAGGTACCCATCCATCAGGAGTACGCATCAACAGAGGTAATCTACGAACTAAATTGTCAATATCGGTTCTAGCAACTGCAATCCCCTGGCTAGCGTTTTGTTTTAATACTTCTATGTTTTGTATTACACCTTCTGCCGGAATGCCGCCTGTTCCGTCACCAAGTATNACTGTGCCCGTGGTTGCAGGATATTCGTTCGTGTTGTTTTCAAACATAGCAAGTACGCTTGGAGAGAAGGAGAGTGCCTCAGAAAACTCAAAGTCACCACCAAACCTGTCAGGTTGCGGAAAAGCCATAACCCACCCAACGCCTATAGCGCCTCTACGCAAAAGATTTATATGTATTTGTGCAAGAGTCTGACGTGATAAAGGATAGCCACCCTCATTAGCTATATCTTCTTCTGTAATATTTAATATAGTAAAGTAGTCTGATGGAGACTGTTCAGGCACTAAAGCATCAAAAGTTTTTAGTTTGACTACTTCTAGTAAAGGTATTGAATAAACTAAAGGCAAGCTAAGTAATATAAATAAAACCCCAAACTGTAATTTCTTCATCCTGTCCCTTGTTTGATTGTTATTGTAGTTGAAGAACCACCATTAACTTTGACTGTATTAGCCACATTATCTTGTATAAATACTATTGTGTAGCTACCAGAACCGTCTAGATTTACCTTAGCACTTTGATTTACAGTCCTAGTTAAACTTATACTCTGCCCAGATACTATTGTAGTTATCTGCGTATCTTTATCTTGTCCTATCTCTGTGCCTACTATACGGATGCCTACACCACCCTGCTTGAGCTGGTCTTCTTCTTTATCTATAGCAAGTGCATCAATAACCTTTAGTAGATCTTCTAAGAAGTTTGTAGCAAGCATATCAACATCGAGTTCAGTAAACTCTAGTTCTTCTTCTGTTTCTAAAAAATCTTCTGCTAGATAATCAATATCTAAATCTTCAAAGTCTAAATAGTCTACTGTAGTCTTTGACTGTGTTTCTTCTAGCTGTTGTTCAGTTTCCTCTGGAGGATTTACGATCAGCATGTTATCTATTAGATCTAGCGTGATATCTAACTCAACAGGAGCTGTTGGGTTGCTTTCGTATACAGATACAGTTGTTGCCTGGTACGGTTTGTTTAACGTAACACTACCAGATGCTGTTGATACAAGAATCTCGCCACTAGATATGCCGTTTTCATCTGGTAATAATATAACTAATGACCTGCCAAGCTCATCTACAGTACAAGTAAAGTCTGTGCCCCTGATAGCAATGTCCGCCGTAGGCGTACGTATAGATATGTTGCTTTTGTTGTTGAACTTGCCTGTAATAAATCTTGCTGTACCACTAGCAAACTTCAAGGCCATCTTGGATTTAGAAGGGTCAGGGTCATAGATATACTCATCTATGACCAGTTTAGAATGTTCAGTTAGTTTAACTGTAGAATCATCTTCAAATGTTATAGCAACTCTGCCCGCCTCTGTGCGAACATCGTCCATTTGTTGTATGTTAAACTCTAGTTCAGCACCATAAGGCTTATCTCTTAAGACTTGTGCGTTGCCTCTGAGTTCAGATATAGACCCTATATCAACAGACGAATGAAGTAGTTGCGTCTGACTGAGTAACGCAAACAGTACCGTTAGAGCCAACAGATGTAATTTTAAGCCAATCATTATCTGATGTAGACTCCTGATCTATGTTAAATGTTCTTGTACTGCCTGTATGGTCTAGGTAGAAGTAACCACCTGCATAGCCGTCACCATCATAAGTAACAGTATTATCATCACCATCTATGTCCATGTAGTTAGTAGCACCATCAACATCAATATTAGAAGTTATAGTGTTACCTGAACCTTGGACTATCCAATCTAAATCCAAGTTTGCAGCAAGAGCTGTCATAGCGTGATTCAAAGTTGCTGTGTTTGTGTTGCCTGTGAACTGAACATTTACATTAGAACCATCTGCACCTGTAGCATTTGTTTCGTCTGTAGACATGTTAAAAGTATTACTATCTCCTATAAAAGAAAAGTAACCTGTATAAGTATCTGCCCAGATGTCACCTAAGAATTTATTAGATGCACCTTTTTGTAATACATCTAAAGTCATACTTGTACCATCTAAATCTAGTGCCGTCATACTGCCTGCTGCCGCATCTGCACCACCTATGATGTTACCACCGCCGCCGACTTGTTCTATATCTAGATTAGATGTAGCACCAGATTGATCTATGAATATCTCATTATCAGCCGCGTATAGCAGCGATACATTCATCATCGCAACTAGGCTCATCAACGTCAGTTTTTTCATGTTTCCAATAGCCTTTTTCATAGCCCTCCTCTATTGTTTGTAAAACTGCTGTCTCTACTGCCATCTGTAGAGCAATGTTTATAGACTCATTTTCTACTATACCGCTCTCAATTTCAACTAATTCAGTGTTATTTGCATAAAATCTGAACACATCAGAAGATACCGCTGCACTCAATATTGACTTACTTACTAAGACCTCTATTAATATCTTACCTGTTAAAACAGATACAGTTCGTAAGGATATGGTTACTGAGTCTTGTCTGTATTCTTTGGAACCCCCAATCCCAAGATAACGAGCTCCAGACCCGCCCGATTTAACATTAGACTCGTACCCTATAACTCCCCCTTCCATGATTAAACCAGCAAAAAGCAAAGGCTTTACTTGTTGCTTCTCATCAAAAGATTCGCGCGTTGTACGTATGATTTGTCTTTCTTTGGTAAGGTGGTCTAGTCCTTTGCGTTCTACTACATCAAATACACCCGAGTGCTTCAAAGCTCTAATTAAGTAAGCATCAGGTGCTTGAGTAATCGCTGTGCTAAAGCTTGCATATTGACTGTTAGATCTACGTTGACCTGTGTCATCTTTAAAAGATTTAGGGTATACAGCTACAACAGGCTTTCGTATGGGAGAGGGGACTTTTGTTAAGTTTGTAAGTAAAGCACCAACTTGCGCTGACTCAATGCTTCTTATAGGAGGTACTCCGTTGTCTAAAGGGTCTACGAGTAAAGCACAACTAGAAAGTAAAAGAACCAAGAGGTACGGTAATCTCTGTAGTATTGCCTTCTTCATCTGTAATTATTAGTGTTACTTTATCGTCNTCTACCCTNTATTCTATNGTNTTNCCTTCNAATTCTAGNACNCCAAAATCNGATGCAGTTTCNCCAAACAAACTATCNACCANNTGTCTGCTTANTTGNGCNTATATTCTACTCTCTAAGTTACGTATGAATCTAGCTAAGGTTGTATTCTCTGCTTCACGTTCTAGATCTTCTTGATACGCTTTTATTTCTTCTCTTATGGCTTCTTTCCTATTGAACTCTTGATTCTCTATGGTTAGATAATGACTAGATGTACCAACACCTGAAAAACTAGGGTTTTTGAATTTATGTGTCATTTCGTCAGCACTTAGTGTCAAAGAAATTAGCACGATATTAGCTAGACCTAATATACAGACCAACAAGAATATCTTTTGTTTTTCTCTATCCATCTTTATTTACAAAAAAAGAATTCTTAAAGTTGTCTATGTTTCTGTCAGCTATTACCTGATTAGCAACAACTAAAACTGTAAAGAAAAATAAAAATACAACAAACAGAATAAAAGATAAGAGAGCCTTACCAATCCAATTCATCTCTTTTTGTATTTCTTTTTCAAATATTTTTTTAGTCATCGAATAACGTATATCATTCCCATGATACATAGTGAAATGACTACTAAACAAGTTCTTGTAATTACTTTATCTAGCTGTATAAAATCTTTTTCAAACTCAGCATTTGTATATTCGTAGATATGCTTGTCTCTAGGAAAAGGTTTTTTTGGCATGGGTTCAAATATTACATTGTCTATTGATACAAGTTGCTCTTTTTCTATTTGTTTAATTCTGGCTTTATCCATTACGTCTATCCTTCTGTTGTTTTATGCGTTTGCATATTAAAGCTTTTTTTAGCTTTTGATTCTGTTGTTTGGCCATTAGTCTTTGCGTTGATCATCTCTATCCGCTTTAGCCATTTTATCTGTGTCTATTAACTGTGGCACACCTAATATGGTTTTTATCATAGTATCCTGACGTATGATTTCGTTATCAAGGCTACGAACTCTGTCTATCAGAGCTACTAAAATACCGTGCTGTGAGTCTAATTTAGTTCCTAACCGAGCTTCCATTTGTTCTATCTGATCAGCTACCTTGTCATCTAAAACATCTAGTTTGGTCTCCATGCCATCAATAATTCTATTAATGAGCTTCCATATGAATATACCTAGNCCNAGNGCAGCGGCTATCGGGAACCCAACTTCCGCTATAAATAAAGTAATATCTTCCACTAGAGGTACCTAGTAGCTAACAAACAAGTTATAACTACAGGGTAGACACCCCATAGCAATGCTTCTAAACGTTTAAACTTACTTGACCCTTCGTCTAATCTTTTTTCAATAAAATCAAACCTAAGAGCGCACTCCCTCTCAAATGCTGAAGAAGGTGTTTGTTTGGGTTCCTTCACTTTTTTCTTTTTTTCTTACGTTTCAGGGCTTTAAAATCTGCACCTGTAATACGATTACGAGGTTTAGCAGCTCGAGCTATCTTCTTTTGTTTAGGAGATAACCTTCTCACTAGTACCCTCTCATCTTTCTCATTTTCATAGATTTGGGTTTTTTAGTCATGCCCTTTTTCTTCTTCTTTTTTCCTTTAGTGTGGTACGCCATATTAGTACTCCGCCATTGTGTTTTTAAATTTACGATGTGATTTAGTATCAACAAACTTAGCATTCGGTGTTACACCAGGAACGGAACCGTCGTGGTTTTGTACAGTAGAATACTTCTTAGTACAGACATCTCTGTACGTAGTTTTTTCTTTATAGTTTGTAGGTCTATTAATCACGTTTTTATTTTACAACAATCTTTATTCTTTTGGATACTTTTCTTTTACGGCGGTTATAGCGTCTCTCCAAGTGGTAGTTCCATTGACTTGGTCTTTATAAATCATATCTAACTGGTCTTTAACATGCGGATACTCTTTTTCTCTTTTTTGATCGTAAGTGTAAGTAATGTTTTCTTCTCGTCTGTATAACTTTCCATCTTCTTCTACTATAACAATGCGTTTTTCTGCAGAGTCCCCTACGACTTCATCAAAGACTTCTCTCCAATCATCACCTGAACCTTTCTCAGAGTGTAAAGCGTTATTAACAACAGCCCCGTCTACCCAACGTACCCAAGCCACTATTCTACCCCCCAAACTTTAGTTTTTTTACCGCCGTAATACTCACAAGCATGGCCTTCATCAATTAAAATTTTACAAATGTCTTGGCCATCNACAGTATGAGGTACGCCTANAACNCTTCCATATTTNTCAGTGCCTTGNGAAAGNANTTGNAGTTTNTCTCCNCANAANTCTATNAAACGGTCTTTNGCAGCTAGNCCAAGAGCTTTTTCTACTANGTTCCTAGTNCTAGATTCTGGGGTATCTATNCCCATCANACGNACTCTGCGTTTNGATAANACNACATTNAATCCAAGATCTATATCTACNTCNATNGTATCCCCATCAATAACTCTTACTAGATTACAGTTATAATAGTATGGTTGACTCATTATCTTACTCCTATCAAAATTCCTGTTGCATCATGTACATTTTCAGTTGTAGCTGCGTTACTAGACCCAATGACATTAGCGTCACCTGATATCCTAACTCTAGCTTTTACGCCGTGAGTAACAGTGCTTGCGGTGCCACCACCAAAAACTCCCGCTATGGCAAAATCATTAAATGCTGTATCTACAGCAACCCACAATATTTTTGAAACTTCCACGTACTTACCTACGTTTCCAGAAGTTACATTTTCCTTAAAACCAAAAGTGTAAGAAGAAGAACTTCCAAAACTAGAGCCCGAATAACCAATCAATCTGCTGCCGCCTACTACAGAGTTACCCGTTACTGTTCTTTCTTCTGAACCTACAAAAACAATGTCACCAGATACTACTTCAGTGGCAAGCGTTTGGGCTACTGTAATAACGTTAGCTACATGTGATCCAGTTATACCAGTTATGAAGGTAGATGTAATCGCACTGCCATCATAACCAGAACCAAAAGATGAAGGAGCGCTACTTGTTGAAGCAGTTTCATTAGAAGTTCCACCTTGAGAGTTTACGTTCCAAGCAGCCATTTCAATCACTACATGATAATACGAGTTTTTTTCTACACTTACCCTGTTTAGATTAAATGAAGCGTATGGCACCCAACCACTGCTATGGGTAGGTTTTGCTAATTCATTTTCTAAAACTGTAACAAAAGTGTTGCTGTTGTTAGTAAAAGAAACACTAGAAGCTAATTTAGTGGCTGTAGCCTTTGATACGTCACCACTTAGAGTATTTGCAAACAGACTACTAACCTTAGCAGTATCTATCGCAGCGGTAGCGATCTTCGCATTTGTCACGGCTGCATTAAGAATTTTAGCATCTGTTATAGCTGCGTCTTGGATCTTAGCAGTGCTTATAGATGCGTCTCCAAGTTTTGCATTTGTCACAGCTGCATTAGCGATGCGAGCCTCGTCCACAGCTAACGACGCGATCTTAGCACTTGTTATGGCTGCATCTTGAATCATCGCATCTTTTATAAAAACTGTATTACTAGATACTATAAAAGGTGCAGTGCTAGCGTTATTNCCATTCCATACTACAAACTTGTCTGCTTGAAATTGCACATAGGACTGAGCNCCCGATCCATCACTTGCATTAGAACCAACAACCATACCTGCTGCAGACTTACTACCGTCAGACTCTGTAGAGACTTGTAATACAAACATTGCATTAATATCTCCTGTATGACTAGCAGTAGTCGTATTCAAAGTAGAGATAGAGCTAGTGTTAGTTCCTACTGTGCTAGTAAGACTAGTTAGAGAACTAGCGGTAGAAGTTTGAGCATTCGTAACTGTGACAATATCGGACTGAGCTGTAGCCATAGCCGCAGTCAAAGTACTACCCGTAAAACTGGTGCTACCAAAAAGACTAACTAATGTAGCATCACGCCCCGCTACCCAGGCATTATTAGATGCATTTCTTGTGTATATCTGACCATCATCTGTATCAAACCAAATGTCATTTGTTTGTATTGCATCTCCATTAGTCCTGGTGCTAGGTTGGCTAGAAGATTTTATGATTGTTGCAGCTGTAGTGCCAGTAGCTAGTAAGTTGTACCCAGGTAAATCTGCTAAAGTTTGACTTAAACTAGTCATCACAGCTGATATATTTGCTGCTGTAGTAGCGTTAACAGATCCAGCAAACGGACCACGTATGTCAGAAGTGCTTACAAACCTAACCCAGTAATAGAACGTTTGATTATAATCGTTTGAGTCCGACCATATAGAAGCTGTAGTTGTATCTGCTATTACCGCATTACTAATATTATTAGAAGTTGCTCTGAATACTTCAGCAAACGCAAAGTTACCAAACTGTGGATCATCCCAAGATACTACAGTTGTAGTAAAAGCTGCGCTTGCAGCAAGTCCTGTAGGNGCTGGAGGNATTGTTACATCNTTNAGAGCAGANGGTGGGCCNAANTCTACNANGCCTGTACCAGNANTTNNNNTAAANGGNTTATCTAATAGTTCTTCNGCGAGACCTGANNTTACTAATTCTCGTAANGTTACAGCTCTGTCTCTTGGGTCTCCTCTTCTTCCTATTAAAACTTGAACTACTTCAATGAGAGACTCTAAAGTCTTTTTTAGCTGCGGGTCTGCGCTGCTCGGTACGGCTACTATAGCTGGTAACTTTGTTCCAGTTGTACTCATTACACCGCCCTCAGTTCGTCTATGGACTCCCCTATGCAGATTTCATTAATCGTGTGAGCTCCCTCTACTTGTATTTCATAAGTTTTGTAAATACCTGAAGGCAATCTAAGAATGGGTTCTGGTATAGTGGTAGCACTAAAACTAGGAGTTTGTCCCGTTACACTAAATGCGCTACCAGAAGCTGTAATAATCGCTTGGTAGTACAAACTACCATCTCCAAATACTTTAATTGTAATACCGTTTCCGCTGTATGCTTCGGCATCTACTTTTACAAACGCCATCTTAGTTGGTTTAACAGGTACAAATTCTTTAGTCTTAAAAGTAAGGGACTCATTTGTCGTGCTACCTTGAAACTCTTTTACATTACTACCTTCTATTACATACAGTTCATTAGTATCTGGGTCGGTGTGACCACCTTTTGTACTTGTAGAAGAAGTTTGTGTGAGTGTTGTAAAAGCATTTTTACCACCCCTAGGATCAAACATAAACCCACCGTAATTTGAACCGCTAGCATAATAACCTACATACTTACCTTGCCATAAAAAACCTTGTATCGTAGATGGGTAAAAATCAGATTGCCATTGTTTTGGAGTTATCAAGCCTTCTGTGATTACCTGAACGTCAGTACCTGCTGCAGCAACTAAACCATCTGGAGATGCGTAGATAACGTACGGCCCCATATCTACCATAGATCTTTTGTTTAGACATGCCTGAGCCGCTTCTATACGAACAGAAGTCATAGATTGTGGATCAACGCCTGTTACAAAGTAAGGGTTGCCCTCTGTGCCTACAAACAGTCCATTTCCTGTAGTCCCAATTGCTACAATGGTATCTTCAAGCGTAGTACGAAAAGCTACAGGCCATGCGTGTGGTAAAAACGGCTCAGAGAAACAAAGTCTTTTACCTGTAAAACCAGCAAAAATACCATTAGACATCGCAGTTAGTCCCTTCATAGCACCGTTTGGGTATAAAGAGGTTTGTTCGTCAGGAGGTGCAATCCAATAAGTAGAAGGTATAAGTTCACCTAAGTTTGCATTCGTTACGTTGTCTGTAAAACTACTAGTCGCTAAGGTTACTTCTCCAACAAATTGAAACGCTGTGGTATTAGAACCTGTGTTCGATCTGTATATACGTTTCTTACTTAAGTTTGTATTTGTTCTACCGACACCTGAACCAGCTGAAGTTTCTAACCCACCTACTGTAACAGTTTGAGCATCTACTTTAGTTACTACAGATGATACAGCCGATGGTGGGCCTTCTTCTCCATACGCTGAAACGAACGTATACACGTACGCTGTGCTGTATTGTGTGGTTGTTCCGTCGTCTGTGCCACTAACACTTACAGTAGGAGCTGCAGTAGGAGCGGGTATCCCTAGTCTGTAGAAGTTTCTAGGATATCTACCAGAACCACTAGCAGTAATTACATCTCCTGCGGCCATTCTAGGGAAAGTTTCTCCTGTCCAATATAATCTAGCCAACGAATCGTCAGCAATGGGCCCCGGTTGAACGTTTACGTCCTCCGTCCACTCTAACCAGTAGTTGCTTCCAGCATAAGAATAATAGTAAATACTAGTCCTACCAGATTGAGTTAGAGCCTGAGTTTGTGAGTTTTCTGTTATAGGAGTAAGTACGCCCCTATCTAAATCTACATCATTAGCAGTTTGGCCTACTGTATCATTTAAAAGCCTAGGAGATATCTGAGGTGCAATCCCTGAGAAATTGATAAGTTTGTAGTACGCCACACTACCCCTCCAGAAGTAGATCTCGTAAGCGGGTACTCCTTGGCCCAACTTGCTCTGCCCATTTTGAATCTAGCATCTCCACGCCAGCTGTTTCCCATTCTCCTGCTTCTACAGCAGTTAAAAACTTTTTAAAACCCATCAACCTAGATAGCCCTAAGTTGAAACACATATTAACAAGAACTCGTTGCCTTGCATCAGATAGACTATGAAACCAAGGGAAAGCTAGTGTTAGTTCTTCTACGCAAAGATCTATGTCGTTACTTAATAAGTAATCAGATTCATCTTCTGTAATACCACGATCATCGATATTTCTGCCTACTCCAATAGTATTCTTACCTGCAGAACACTTGTACAATGTAAGGACTACACCTTCATCGCGTTTTAGTTCTTCAATAAGTGCCTCTCTATTCATCTTTGTTTGTCGTATTCGATGCTCCAAAATAAAAACTAATTATAGCCGAAGCTAGTCCACCTAAGTAACCTAACACTAGATTAATCAAGGCCTCACTATTTTGTTCTGGAGGTTGAATAGTTACTAAGAATATATAACCCATGAAGCCCCCAATAACAGCAATACCTATAATTCTAGCTGTCCAATCTTTAGAAAAAGTTTTTCTAGCATCTTGAGTATCTGCTACTTCTAGCTTAAATACGTCTACTTCTAGCTCTTTCATCTTTACCTCAAATTCAGCTTCAGCTTTTTTAAGCTCTAGCATCTGTTCAGGCGTAGCTGAATCCATAGCTTTTTGTATTGATTTAGGGTCGTTATCACATCCTAGTACATCAGCGATCATATTCGCTGCCATGCCACCCATCGGCCCACCTAGCGCTGTTCCTATTGTTGGAGCTACTGTGCCTACTAAATTCTTAAGTAATTCTTTCATAGTTACTCCACCTTCTCAATTAACTCATGAGCTTCTTCTAGTTGCGCATCTTCAACGGTTGTAGTTGGAGATTCTTTTAACCCTGATTCTTCTATAAGAGCGTCAAGAGTTTCTGTAGTCTTTTTTTGTGCTCTTTGTTGGATTGTGACTAGATCGCCTAATTTGTTTAATTCACCCTGTATAGATAGAAGCAAACTAAACTCTTTCTTCATTGGCTCTGTTAAGTCCTTTATTAGGTACTCTTTGCCGTTGTAGTTAACTCGTTCTATTTTTTGGTCTGCCATAAATACTCCTTATTTAAATAAAAATATAATCATAGCACTAAGACTCTAGTGCCTCAATTCTTGCCTCTAGTTCTTGAATAGCTTTTACTGCATGAGCCAATACTGCGTTGCTGTTCATGGTTTTACCATTTTGTTCAGGTTCATCTTCTGGAAGTCCTGTTTTATTTTCAACGTAATCATTTCCTTCAACTGCATCTGGTAGAACTGTTTCAACCTCTTGTGCTATGAATCCATGTTGATTGTTCCCCTTTCCACTTGCTTTCCAGTCAAACTTAACTGGTCTTAGCGCTTTTATAATTGTTGTTCCATCTGTTATAGATGATATGTTTTCTTTAAGATTAAGGTCTGATGTATCGTTGAAATCACCTGAAATCACACCATTTGAACCAAACGTCATTATGTAACCTTGACCATTATGGTAATACTTAAACTCCATAGTGTTAGTTCGCCAAAGACCTAAAGAACCTGATGTAGAATGTCTGCCAACAACTAAGGCATCACCTGTTATCCCATTTACCAAAGGAGCATAGGTATCCGCTATAGCGCTTCCTTGAACTATTTCTCCGTCATTTAACATTATCATGCGAAGTGCGCTTGCTGACTCATCTCTAAACTCTAAAGCATCGGCAACTGTATCTGAATTATATATACCCCAGTTACCATGACCTGAAAATAACTCTATACCTGCAACATGACTTCCATTATCTTGGATTCTCATAACAGCAGTATCACCACTACTATTTGCGTAGAGGTGTAAGATTCTTTGAGGACTGGTTGTTCCAATCCCTACTTCGCCTCCTGACCCAATTTGAACCCTTTCAGTATTATTGGTAGCAAAAACTACTGGTAGATTACTTACTGTTCCAAATACCATTGCATTTTCAGTATTACCACTAAATAAAGTACTACTGTTATTATTATCCATGCCAACAATACCTTCTTGAGTCTTGCCGTCAGTATAAAATCTTACAAAGCAATCCTCTTGACCACTATTATTTGAATCAGCTTCTAGTCTTAGTTCTATACCACTTTCATTTTTAACGTGAAGTTGTGTATCAGGTCCCGTAGTTCCTATGCCAACTCTTCCTGTACTTCTAAATACTACAGAATGAGTTGAGCCTGCATCTTTACTAAAATACAAATCACTATATTGTATTAATAAATTACCAGTGCCAGTATCTGTTATATATGAATCTGAGCCATCATGATAAATTTGTAAATCTCCACCACTTGCTGAACCTAGTTCTAATCTGACATTATCATTTAATATAAGATCGCCAGTCATGGTGCCGCCCGCTAAGGGCAGTCTATTTGTTTCTCCAAAATCACTTGCTAAGGCTTTCTTCAGGGCGTTATCCGTAGCATCAAAGATAAGCACAGAGTCGGCCCCAACAGCTGTTACCTGGGTCTGTCCAGATATTACTGAAGCATCTAAATATTCACCATGTATCTTTGTTTTAGCCATTTTTAAGTAAGTTCTTTTACAACATTAAGGTCATAAGCCTGTTGTACTTGTGCATCTTCACCTGTAGCTAAAGCTATATTGTTTGCGTTGCAATGAGCCATGTTCAAAGATAATATTTCTTCTTTTGCAATCCTCGCTCTATTTGTCGCTGCATTGGTTATCCATTCATCTATGTCAACGCAAATGAATTTCATTGCCTTAACTTCTGTGTCTGTAAGTGTAATTGTATAGTCTGCCATACTTTTCTCCTTTTTATCCTATTAAAAATCCAGTAAAATAATTGTACTCATGTGCTGAACCTTGCCAACCACTAGAAGTTCCTGAGTCACCAACATAGGTGTATACGTAATCATTAGCTGATAAGGTGAGAACTAAACCTGCTTGAACAGGCGTGTGATAAGCACCTACTTTGTGCGCTCTAGCTATTAATGCGCTTCCACTATTTTTCTTTAAGGTAACTTCTGCCTGTACTACACTTCCTGAGTCGTGAGTAAAAATACGAAAACCTATAAAATACCTACCATCAACTGGTGCTGTAAATCTGCCGTTTGAAGTGTTGTAATGACTACCTACATTCGTTCTAGCGTAATCTTGTATGAAGTTTTGGTCATCTGTCACATACCCTGCGTTTCTCCCTGCATCAAACATGGGAGTGGTAGGTAAACTAAGTCCTGCAGTTGTTGTTGTAGCTTGAATAACATTATCATGATATATGTCTACAGCACCATTTTTAGTAGCTTTCAACATAAGTTCACCACCAGAATAAGTACCTAGTGAAATATAATCATCTGATTGAACAACTAAAGCTGGTGTACTTCGTAGAACACTCACTGAGCCTCCAATGTGATATAACTCTAAATCACCTGTAGAATCACCAAGTTTAATGACATCGTCATCACCTAACACTATATCGTGATTAAATATAGCTGTTCCTGCATCTGACATATCAAGGGTAAGTGCAGTAACGGCTGAACCATTGTCATTGCCTACAAACTTTATATCTTTGTCTTGGACTTTAGATTCTATTTGAAAATCTGAACTAGAGTTTTCAAATACTCCAATTTCTGTAGAACCATCTTCAAAAGCTATTTGACCACCATCTGCGTTTAGTTTAATACTTGCAGGTGAATCTAGTGTTATGTTTCCTGAAGAAGTGCCTATTGTTACTGCCGCATCACCAGTAGAAATGTCATCTGCCGCAGAAGATGTATTGATTGCCGCTATAGCTGTCGTTACAAAGGCAGTTGTCGCTACTCTAGTAGTGTTGTTTCCTGCTGATTGAGTAGTGGTCGTAGGATTGCCACCTAATGCTACGTCATCAGCTATCTTTGCTGTAGTAATAGCATCATCTGCTATTACATTCGTTGTTATTTTTGTGTTAGCCATATTATCCCTTTAATGCTGCTACTTCAGCTTCTAGTACCTCTATTCTTGCCATTGCCTCTTGTAAAGCGGCTATAGACCTTCTTTGTATGTCACCACTTCTTACCGTAAGATATTCTTCATCTTCTTTTCCTTCATTAATATCTTCTAGAGTTTGCGGTATCTTTTCTACAAACTCAGGATATTTTGTTTTTGTATCTTGTGCTACCCACCCATAAGAGTAAGATTCTCCATTTCTTCTGTCTTTCCATTTAAACCTTTGTAGAGGTAGATCTTTAATTAAAGACCATTGAGAAGGACAGTCTGTAATTTCCTCCTTTAATCTCTCATCAGAATCAATGTCGTGTACGTTTCCATCAGAAGTGTAAAGGACTCCAGAAAAATCCCAACGTCCTCTATATGTACCAGTTGATGAATTTAAAACCGCCCAAGCATAATTACCTGATCCTCTAGCGTATGCACCGTAATCAGAACTCACACAATCTATAAAAAGAGCCCAATAACTTCCTCCAGAATTTTCAATTTGTAAAGAGTGCGCAGGACTTGTAAGTCCTATACCTACTTTGCCACCGTTTAAGTAAGAATCTCCATTTGAGTTGAGTGCTATAGCAGCTGAACCACCGTTTTCAATTTGGAAATATCCAGTATCTACACCTGTGCCACTACTGGCAGCGGCACCCATAAATATCAGTCTTTCATCATTACTATGTATTGCTACACCATTTGTAGAACCTTCTGTGTAAAAAGTAAAATCTCTAGCTTGTGTTGCTACTGTGCCAACACCACCTGCTGCCCAAGATGCTTTACCTCCACTACTAATACGGTGTCTTTCTGTAACAGAACTAGCTCCATCTGCTGTAGTAGCAAAAACTATTCTTCCCGGCATATCACCATCTCCAGGAGTTCCATCTACTTCAAAGTCTATGCTTGCTGCATCTAAAAACTCATCTCCATCGTCACCTCTACCGACTATTGTTCCAAGTGAGTCACCGCTCTGTACTACTGTATGACTGCCAATAGTAGTATTTCTTGACCTATTAAAATCTAAAAGTGACCTATTACCACCTGCTGAACTTGAATGTGTAACCATGCTTATACCACCGTACACATTGCCTGTAACTGCTAGTCCTAGTTGTTGATTAAGTCTTATATGACCTTGATTTGAAGTTCCAAGAAGAACGTTATTATTTGTAGAGTCAACCACTAAGGTAGTTGTATCAACAGTTAAATTTGCTGACATCTTTACATCCCCAACTATATCCACAGGCACAGTGGGGCTAGCAGTACCTAAACCTACCCTTGAGTTAGAGTTATCCACAACAAAAGTAGGGGAGTCGAAAGCAACGTCATTAGCGCCCACAGTTAATGTTCCCGGCAGAGTTAGGTTGCCGGATAGCTTTGCGCTAGTGATGGTACCATCGCTTGGGGTACCAATATTAACTGGATTAATGACATAGACTGTTACCCCCCTACCCGCGATTACTCCAGTCGTTATTGTTAGAGTATTTGAGGAGATCGTGTAAGCATCTTGGTCTTGAAATACACCTTCTACGAAAACAATTAAGTTAGTCTCCGCAGCTGGGGTGTCGGAAAGAGTAAAATCTGTTTGAGCACTGCCGCCAACATCAGCGGCGGTAAATGTATCAACGGTAAGGTTAGAACTCTGTAAATTAATTAAGTTATCTACAATAACTTCTAATTTTGTTCCATCTACTGGGGCCGCATCAAAGGTAAGAGTAGAACCACTAAAACTAAAAGTGTCATGATGTTGCATAACACCATCTAAGAAAACCATGGCGTTTGCTTCTACTCCAGGATCTATGCCTATATTGTAAGCTGTAGCACTAGAAGCTGTAGTTGCGTTGTAAACGGTTTGGTTTGCAGATTTGGCTGCAATGTTTTCTTGAATTGTCTCCAGAACACCAGCAGTTACTCTGCCTTCTGCCGCATCGCCAGAACTAAAAGCCCTAGCAGAGGTATTATCTTGAGCCCGTACAATAGTTAAAGTGTTACTAGATCGAGCTGTACACTTACAAATCTCGTTATTAGTCCCATCATCAAACGTAATGAGAAAAAATTCACCTGCTCCTAGTGTTGGAAAAACGCTCCCATCAGTTACTGTAGCGCTAGTAGCTGAGTTGCTAAGATTAGATGCAAGTGTTGTCTTGGCATTGTTCTTAAAGACAATTCCCACAGTAAAAGTCTCCTATGTTTTAACTAACTGTTACTGTCCAGGTAATCGTCATTGAGTCAGCTGACCCTTTGTTTACAACTGAGAACACTGTTCTACAAAGCATTGTGCCTCCGGAAGATGCATTTAATAGTGCAGCCTCTGTTACCGCGCCTGTACCCGTACCTGCTGCAAAAGTTGCAACATAGGTCACAACAGCACTAGAAACGGTTGTACTTGTTAGAGATACTCTACCAAGCTCACTTCCTAATGCAGTATCACTAGCGGCAGCTGCTGTAGAACCACTACCAATAGCCATGTGAGACATAGCTGTAGCAGAAGCATCCTTTATTCTAGAAGCGACATAGCCTTTACCAGCGGTAACTACTAAGTTATCAACTTCTTGAACAACATCCCCATTTAGGGCAATTGCTAACTTACCTTTTAATTTCAAACCATCATTTATCATTTGGGCTCCTAATTTAATACAAATGTATTTAAAGCGGCAGTATTCAATACACTTCCACCACCAGGCACAAGTAGGACACTGACCGATTCAGATATTGTAGCACTATCTGAAACAGATTTGCCAAAACTATGTGCCAAACTTTCAGAGATAGACGGGGCATCAGAAAAAGGGTCTGATGTACTAAGACTTGGGCTATCAGATAAACTAAGAGAATCAGCAAGAGAACGAGCAAAAGCGTAAGAAAGGCTCTCTGAAACACTAAAGCTATCTGCTATACCAGACTTACCAACACTAAAAGCTTGAGTATCTGTAAAACTAAAGATGTTATTTTTATTTATACCAGATTCAGTGGCTAAATCATCACTAGCACTAGCTATGTCATCTAAAGAAGCCCCATCCGTAAAGGTTCTAACAAAGGTTACGACTCTTGCTAAAGACTCTAGCATATTGAAATCGCCTGCTGCGACTACATTTGCTTGGCCTCCCATACCCGAATGTATGCTACAATAGTAGTAAAGAGGGGTAGAAGTAGATCCTGTTACTTGTATACGGGTATACGCGCCTGAAGACCCCGGAGTCCCATTTGTAGTAACATTCGTAGTGTATTCACTACCGCTCCCGTGCGTACCATCTGAAGTAGTAGAAAGTCGTAAAGGGTGTCCTGAGTTACTAGAGTTAGATTGATCAAACGTGTAAGTAGCGCCTATCTTAAGGTTTACAGTAGCTTGTTGCACTCCGTCTATAAAATACTTATTGCCACTTCCTGTACTTACTACAGTGACTGCGAAAGTCTGATCACTAGCTGCTCCGTCATCTACAGCCTTGCCAACATCTCGAGCCTCAGAATCCGCAAAAGAAATAGATTCTGCTTGAGGGAAAGATACTAACTTAGCTAACTCTTCAGACACAGAGGTACTATCACTTTTTGCTAGTTCCGCACTAAGAGCTGGGGCATCTGTAAGACTTTGAGAATCAGCTAATGCTCTATTGAACACCATCGCTTTACTAAGACTTTCACTTATTGTCGGAGTATCTGCTATAGATACCCCCATAGCTTTGGCTAGCTCCTCTGCTATGGTTGGAGTATCTGCCTTTACCAGACCTACACTTAAGGCTTCTGAATCGGTAAACGAAAAGCTTTCTGCGTTTGGAGAGCTGTATTGAGTAGTAAAATAAAGGTTTTTAGTGTCGGCATCTACGAATACATTTGCAGCTTCCAAATCTGTAAATTGTAATAAACCCTCTAAATCTGTAAAAGTAAGGACAGATTTAAAATTTTGGAAGGCAGATACAGGACTTAACGAGTCCGTATCAATAACTACACGTAGATTATTAGAGTCGACAATGACTTTGAAGGCCATCTAACACCTCCAGCGTCTTCTTGCTTGTCTAATCCTCGAATTAGGGTTGTTTCTTGTTTTTGCTGAGCTTCTTTTCAGTTGCCCTAGTGATCTTGCACAATATGATTTACGCCTTTTAGCAGCTTTACTGCCTTTCTTAACTTTACCAGTTACTGCTGTTTTTAGCTTAGAGCCTGGGTTTAAACGCCTATACGCCTTAACTCCTGCTTTAGTCATACCCGCGCCAGACTTCGTAGAACGAAAGTTCTTCTTATTTCTAGCGGGCATTTTAGCCCTTTTTCTCTTAGCCACCATTAATCAAAATCGTCTCTTACCTTAAACTTAATAAAGTCTTGAACTGTTTGTATGTTACCGTCTGACTTAGTGAATTCTATTTCACCCTCATAAGTACCCGCAGAAGTCCAAGTTCCAGAGGGAAATATCAAACTACACTCACCTGTGGAGGGACTAGACAAAGTAGCGGTTATAGTAGAGAGAACTGTAGTAGTTCCTACCTCTCTTATACGTAATTTTACAGAGCCCCCTGTTAAGTTAACAGCGGCCCAAGTAGTGTTATCTTCCTCGTCTAAAGTCTTACCTGAAGCCGCAGTATTGCTGTCTTTCAGGGTAAAGTTCAACTCAGGTAAAGTATCACCTACTACTAATTTAACTGTACTCGAATATGCCATATTTTAATTATAACTGACTGTAAATTGGAATTATATCTTTTACTTTAAAGTCTCCAGTCGCTAAGTCAAATCCTTTTTCAAAAGCGGGACCTAGTGGACTTACCCAAAACGGATCTCCATATCTTTTATCTGCCATAAACAAAGGAGCAGCTAGAGCGTAAGGTCCTAAAGCTCCCGATCTATCAATAATTTCAAAACTATACTCGCCCCAGTCCATGTCTAGTGACCTCCTATACTGTTTATCATCAGGGCTGATACCAGGCAGCGCCCATGCTAACCCTACTTTAAATCGCTCTCTAAGATCTAAACCTAACATACTTAAAGGTAAAAGAGCTGTAGCCGCTAAAAACAATGGCATCCCTGCTGCAGTTAGACCTGCTTCGTTAAACCTATTTCCAGACTCTCTCATAACCCCACCAATAACATTTTTACCATAAGCGTAAAAGAAAGATTTAAGCTGCCAAATTAAAGCAAACCTAGGGTCAGAAGCCCACACCGGTCTTTCTGCAGCATTTGGCCTAACGATAGACTCATCTACAAACCTAGCTANGGCTAGNNTTANCTTTTCGTTGCCTGCTTCATTGATGTTACCGCCAGCCCATTTATTTACTTCTTCTGCTGTTACGCCTAACTCTTTTAGATATCTTATAGACCTTTTATTACCAGCTGCTGCTTTTTTAGCATTATCTAATAAGAAAGCTTTACCCATACCGGCTGCAAAAATCCTAGTAAACCTAGTAAACTGTTCTAGTCCTATAGCCCTAAAAAAAGTATTAG
>FUFK010039599.1_pt1 | contig 90646 bp, 89 predicted proteins | sample 1021851 | NCBI WGS metagenome assembly FUFK01 (sample SAMEA51879418, study PRJEB19060) | metagenome
TCAATGGCGACTCGCCCAGCTGTTCGAGAAGATCGTCGACGATCCGGTGCGTTTACAGACACTGCTCGATGACGTCGTGACCGAGGAATGGCATTTCCAGCACGATCAAGGCAAACCTCTGTCGGAAATGGTGCCGGAACGGATCGCGCAGTTTCCAGATTTCGAACCGGAAATCCGTGCTTATGCCGCGCGTTTCAACGAAACCATTCCGGGGCCGGTGCCCGGCAGCCATGCGCTGGTGGATCGGCTCGACAGACGCGGTGTGCCGCTATTCGCGATCACCAATTTCGGCCATGAATTCTGGGCGGGCTTCAGGCCCACGGCACCCATATTCGATACGTTTCGCGATATCGTGGTGTCGGGTACGGAAAAGCTGGCCAAGCCCGACGCGGCAATCTTCGATCTTGCCGAGACGCGGTTCGGCTATCCGGCAGAAGCGATGCTCTTCATCGACGACAATCACGCCAATATCGAAGGTGCGGCGAACTGCGGCTGGCAGGTGCATCATTTCGTCGATGCGCCTCGACTGGAAGCAGATCTCGAGAGGCGGTGCCTGATATGAAAAAGACCCCGGCCTGAGCCGGGGTCCTGAGTTGCCACCCGATGGAGAGGGGTGGGGATCGACTGGATCAGGCGTTGCACTTGGCAAGATTGTCGGCATCCAGCGCTTCATCCTTGGCAGTGAAGGATGTGATCTGGCCATGTTCGCGCTGCAGTTCGCGGCAGACGCGCAGCGGGCGCGAGTTGCTTTTCTGTGCGACACAGGTGGTGCCCTTGCAGGCCCAGGCCACGCCGCCGGCGATAGTGGTGGACGTCTTGGTCACCGGCTGTGCCAGTTCGACGGTGTAGAACATGGAACTGGATTTTGCTTCCGCGCTGGACGGGGCGATGGCGGCACCGAAAATGAGCGTGGTGTAAGCGAACGCGGCCGCAAGCGCGCCGACATTGGTTGATCGCGAGAGAGTGGTCATGAGAAGTCCCTTTCTAATTGCAAATTTTTCAACGGAGATTGCTGTTGTTGCAACTAGGTTGCAATTCGCAACTTATCCTGAAACGCCGGATAGCGGTATAGGTTTCGTAATGCAACCTAAATTTGAAGAATTTGGCAAAATGGTTTTTTGCGCTAGATAGGTTTCTGGAAAAGGACTGAATTTATGGGTGACATCCGCGAACCGCTGCGTGAACTGACCGAATGTGGCCTGCCACAGGCGTTGGAGGCGATGGGTGAACGATGGTCGTTCATGATTCTTCGCGCGAGCTTCAACGGGCTGCACCACTTCGAAGAATTTCTCACTGAACTGGGTATAGCCCGCAATATTCTGTCCAACCGGCTCGCCAAGCTGGTCGAAAACGGAATTCTCAAGCGGGACCCCTGTGCCGACGACAAGCGCAAGATCGAATATCGCCTGACCGAGAAAGGGCTGGACCTGCTCCCGGCAATGGTGGCTCTGCGCCAGTGGGGGCAGAAATACGGCGCAGAGGTGGTCGAAAATCCTGTGCTCGTCGACGAACGCGACCGGCTGCCGATCGGGCCGACGTCGATCCTCAGTCACGATGGCCGCATTCTCGGCCCGGCGGATCTTCACCTCGTCGAACGGAACAATCTCGGAATTCGTGCGGATGGATCAAAAGCCGAGGGCGGCGAGCCGATCGATCGGGGCGACGTCGTACAATTTACCGGCGGGCAGAAGACCAAGAACGCTGCTTGAGCAGTATCTACCCGCACAATCGGGCGAGGCGCCCCTGCTCACAGTGGTCTATCGCGCTGCAGCGCCTCTGATTCCGTAATCGATCCTTATCCGCACCCATTCGCCCACCATGGGGCGACCGCCTTTTTGCGGTGGGCGGACCTTGAATTGCCATGCCGCCGCCTGGACCGCGCGGCCAATGCCCGAGCCCTGAGGCGATTCGCCGACGATCACGCAATCTTCCACGCGGAAGTCGGGTGCGGTCCTGCAGTCGATCAGGCCCCAGCCGGGGCCCTGGGCAGTAGATAGATAACCGGCCAGTTCGTCGTCATACGGTCGCCTGTACCAGCGAGCGGCATATAGCGGTTCGCCATTGGGCCCGCTGCCGGCGATGCGGGGGGTGTCCCCGGGAGCGGGAGTGTCTGGCGGCCCATAGGCCTGCGCGGGCGGACCCTGCGCCGGGGAAGCGGACGGCGCCTGTCTCGGCGTTTCCTGGAGCGAGAAATCGTTCCGCAGGATCGGTCTGGGCGCCGGCACTGGCTGCGAAACGGGCGGCTGCGGTGTCGTTTCGTCCTGGGGTGGCTGTTCAGCAGTGGGCTGTTGCGGCGATGGGTCCGGCGCGGCGGCAGAGGGTGCCGGGGCTTCGTCAGGCTGGTCTGCCTCATCGGGGGCCGACGTGAAAGCAACCAAAGTGTCGCGAACCTGGCCTGCCTGTTCTTTCACCGATCCAAGTGAAAGCAGTATAAGAACCAACAGGGCTTCCAGCGCCAATGCCAGCGCCAGCGCGGGCAACCGCTGGCGCAGTTCGGGACGTAGCTCGTCATAGCGTCGCCGCAGCGAATCGATCGGGGTGGTGCGTTCTGTCACGGATACTGCGGCGTTCTGACGTCTATGCCTCTAGCCGGCGCAAGCCGACAATTCATGCCTACCCCACCTCTTTCCGCATGGGCCAAACGATGCGCAGTTACAAGAAAAGCATAGGGCCGTGTGAATATCACCGCTCAGTGCCACCGTGACGTCATCGTTAAAACGATCTCAACACGTCGCCGTCACAAAATGGCATTTCGCGAATCCAACCCTGCAGCGCGGACGGGCCATTGTGATCGAAATCGAAGTTCAGAATGAAACGCACCAGGACGTGCATCGTATCAAGGCGATGTGTGTGCCGCGCATTGGCGAAGGCATCCGACTGAAAGAGCCGAACGGGCAATGGGCGTCCTACGACATTCTCGATGTCTGGTATCAACAGGCGGAATTCGGCGAAATATGGGTGCCGTACATTCATGTCCGCATGACCCCGGAAGAATTGAAGGCGATCGAAATGTCGCGGGCGAACCCGCTGGTCGATCGCGGTCAGCAGATGCCGATCGAGGATTTTCTCAAGAAATTCGAAGGCGATTACGAACACGAAACGGTCAGGCTCAACCTCGACATGAGCGAGGATTGATCGCCACGCGTCATGGTGCTGCGGCCTAGAGCCATCAGGCTCTGGGCGCCTGTCTGCGATAACTGAGCGCCTCTGCAACATGGATCCGGCCGACTTCCTCTGCACCGGCGAGATCGGCGATCGTACGCGCCACGCGAAGCATGCGCGTATAGCTGCGTGCCGACAGACGCATGGCTGTTGCCGCCTGCATAAGTAGTTGCCGCCCGGCCTCGTCAGGTGTGGCAAAACGTTCGAGCGCGTCCCCTTCGAGATCCGCATTGGTCCGGGCCTTCGTCGCATCGAACCGCGCTGTCTGCCGCTCTCGCGCCTGTGACACGCGCGCAGCAACTTGTGCGCTCCCCTCTGCCGGGGGCGGAAGGGCAAGGTCGGCGGCGCTGACCGGATCGACCTCGACATGCAGATCGATCCTGTCGAGCATGGGGCCGGAAACCTTGCTTTGATAATCGGCGGCACACCGCGGCGCTCGGCTACAGGCCAGTGCGGCATCGCCCAGATGGCCGCAGCGACATGGGTTCATAGCCGCGACGAGCTGGACGTTGGCGGGAAAGGACACGTGCGCATTGGCGCGCGCAACATCGACCTTGCCAGTCTCGAGCGGCTGTCGCAGCGAATCGAGCACGGCACGCTGGAATTCCGGTATGGTGGAGTTATTGCACCAAAATATCCTACTGAAGAATAACAGATTTTTCGTTAACAATCGAGTCCATGACGACCGCAGATCAGATACCCGAACTTCCTTCTATTGACCGCCCCAATGTCCTATCAGGCTTGATGACGAAGCGCAGCGAGATAGCAGGCCTCGTTGAGGGTTTACAGGACAGGTTGCGGGAAGCGCTGATCAACCTCGATCACATCGACCAGACGATCCTGCTTTTCGATCCCGAGGCCGATTTAACGGAAGTGAAGGCGAAGCCACTGCCTCCGCGCCATGTTGCCTTCAAGGGGCAGGTTACGCGCTCCATACTGCATATGCTTCGGACAACGGGCGATGCGCTGGATAGCAAGGCTATAACACTTCGCCTAATGGCCGAGCGCGAGCTCAATGCGGCCGATGCCAGACTGCTGAAGACGATACAGAAGAGGGTAGGCGCGGCCCTGAGGAATTTGCGTGACCGAGAACTGCTGGTTTCACGTCAAGGCGAGAAAGGTCTGCTGTTGTGGTCTTTGAGAGCAACGAATGCTGAATGATCTACGTGGCAGCGTCCAGCGTGCCCGCGGCCACGATGTTATGGAACTCGGCGAGGATCTCAGGATGCTTGTCTTGGACATAGGCCGATATCGCATCGTTCGCGATGAGGCGTTCGACATAGCGCGATGCCAGGACGAGATGGAGGACATCGTCGCCGAATGTGGCTTCGACTGCCCGGAAGTCCTTGTTTAGGGATTCGAGCTCCCGTTCCATCCGCGCCATCTGTTCGGGCGTAACGCCCTTTACCCTCTTCGGCCGTTCAGGCCTGGCGAGGTCTTCCTGTCTGGTCGCTGCGAGGATGGCCTTCGCATAGGTGGCGGTGAAATTGTTCATCGATGCCATCAGCTCAGCGGTGGCGAACTGCCGCTCCGGCTTCATCCTGCGCAAGGTATCGAAGACCTGCGGATTGACTGGGCGATCCTTCAGGATGTCGACCGCTTCTGGAGCGATGCCGTCCAGCAGCTTGCTCCGGCGTTGGACCAGCTTCGCATCGATCCCGAGCGCGGCGGCGATCATGCTGGCAGGAACGCCGCGATCGAGCGCCCGCTGGATCATGTAATGTTCCTGGACGGTCGCAAGCCGGTTCACCCGCTTGTTGTAGGTGAAGGCCTCGTCGTCATCGGCGATGATGCATGGCGCGGTCGCTTTTCCCTCTTCCATGATGGCATGCAGCCGCAGATGCCCATCCAGTAGCAAGTGTCGACCCGAGGAGTCCGCCTTGGTTACCGCGAGTGGCTCGATTACTCCTATTTTCTTTATGGAGGTTGCGATCCTCGCATATTTCCTCGAGCCGGTTATGCGTGCCGTCATGGGCCGCAACGGCAGCAGGCTTTCCACGGGAAGGTCGAGCACCTTCTGTTCGAACGATATACGTATTGCTTCGCTCATCTCATGCCTCCGCGAGGCCGAGTCGTTCAGCGATTGGCTGCGGTAGAGTGGTCATTCCTTCGGCTCGCAAGAGCGCGACGAAATGATCCTCGGCCAGTAGGCGACCCATCGCCGAAGTGATGAACGCAAGGCGCCCTTGTGCCAGTCCTGCTTTCTTGAGCAACTGGCGTTGCCGATCGACTTCCTTCTGATAGGCGCGTACCAGTGCCGCGGAGGTCGGAGCGGCGGTTCGCGGCTTGCCGGTCCTGATGCTCTTGATGCCTTTACCGATCAGATTGCGGTCATCGACTATACGGCGGATGGCGAGGATCTGATCGCCCGGAAGGCTTCCGTTCTCGTAGGCCTCGGTCAGCGCGCGCTGCACGTCCTCGTCGTCGGCCTTGGATATCTCGGCGGCGATCGTGTGCGGGATAATGCCGCGCTCGACGGCATCGAGCAGGCGTTCCTCTCCCCGTTCGAGCAGGCCGACGATCGAATGCACATATTCTGCACTGAAACCGATCTTCTCACCGATTGCAGAATGCGTGTAGCCCTGCTCGCGTAGACGTCCGACCTCCCGGATGAGTTCGAGTGGTGAAAGATTTCGCCGGGCGAGGTTCTCGACCAGGCTCATGACGAAGCATTCCTCGCGGGTCGCATCGACGATCATTGCGGGGATCATGGATTGGCCGAGCTTCTCGAAGGCTTCCTTCCGCCCTTGCCCACAGACGAGTTCGTAGCCGTTGCCAACTTCCGCTCTGCGGACCGTGATCGGGCGTTTCAGTCCGACCTTCGCTATGCTGTCGACCAGTTCTTCGAAGATGCGCTTGTTGCGCGCCCTCGGATTGAGGACCTCTATCGTTTTGATCGGAATGCTGATGATCTCGCCGTTCATGCTGCCCGTCCGATCGGGTGGCGCCTGAGCATGTGATATAGAGGATCGAGATCGTCGGTGCGATACGCGTCCAGAGCGATGCCGTTCTCCTCGCCCATCCGCATCGTTGCCAGTCGCCCGACGTCGAGCCACGGCAGGAGGTAATAGTCGCGGACGGTTCGGTTATCCGGGTTCATCCTGACGGCGAGAGTGATGTCGGGTCGGTGCCTGCTATCGAAGCGCAGCTTCCAGCGAAGCGAACCGGCAGCGGTTTCGGTACAACGGATCATGACGAGCGAGATTGATATCTCACCGTTGGCCACGATGATATCGGTCTGGGGATCGACCTCAATGCCTATGGCCATTTCGCGGATGCGCTCGACTGTATGTTCGAACGCATCACGCTGCAGAAGCCGCAGCACACGGTTGGTCTCGAGGTAGCGATAGTCGCGATCGGGCGTATAGCCGATCAGCTGGTATGCCCGCACGAGGCTGCCGAACCTATGCCGATACGCGGCAGTGGATGGCATCTCGTCGTCTTCGTCGATCAACAGCCCCGATAGTTCACCTCTCGATGCCAAGAGGTTCGACAGCATGGCGAGCAGCTCGTCGTCGGTGAAGCGCCGCGCCCGCGCAGCTAGGATCGCCTGTGCCGCATCGAACAGCTCGCGATCGATGATTGCTGCGAATGCACCGTCCCCTCGCACCCACATCTCCGGCTCGTTGACGACCCGTTTGCGCTTCAGCTTATTGGAGATGCGGTTGTAGACGTTGTTCCCGATGTATTTCTCGTTGATGAGGATCTGCCGAACCGTTGCCCTGGTCCATGTGCGCCCGAGGTCGGTAGTGACGCCTTCGTGGTTCAGTATCTCGGCGATCTCGCGTTCGGAGTGGCGCTGCAGAACGAACATGCGGTAGATCCGTTCAACGATCCTGACCTCGTCTTCCGGGCCCGGGACGAGAATCACCCGATCCGTCTGAAGGCTTTTGTGCTCGCCGCGTGCGAGAGGGGCCTTCGGTTCGTCCCGCTCGTTCACGAGATGGCGACGCAAACCATAACCAGCGGGGCCTCCCTGACGGTAACCGAGCCGGATCAGGCGGCATTGTCCCGTAAAAACCTTGGCAGAGAGTTCGCGGCTGTATTCTCCTGCCATCGCCCGCTTGATGTTTTTCATGACAGTGGACGGCAGGCTGCCGTCGTTGTCGAACTGCTCTGCGCAGTAATGGATGTTGATGCCGCGCTCGCGGCAGATGAATTCGTAGTATGCGCTTTCGTCGGCATCCTGGAAGCGGCCCCACCGACTGATGTCGTAGACGAGGATAGCCTCGTAATCGGCACGCCCTTGTTGGACATCGTCGATGAGGCGCTTGAGCGAATCCCGTCCTGCGATGCTGAGGCCGCTGCGTCCTTCGTCGGCATAGGTCCTGACGATCTCGAAATTCCGTCGCGCGGCGTAGGCTTCGATGATCTCGGCCTGGTTCTCGGTCGAATAGCGCTGATGGTCTGTAGACATGCGCACGTATTGCGCTGCCCTTGTCTTCGTCTTTTTTCCTTCTGCTTCCATCTTGCCTGGCACCGGGTCTAGTGAGTCGGGCATTTCTCCCGATGAACCCGTTCGGCATAAGGGGAGTATGGTGGAATGTCTTTTTCGACGGATGACCGAAAACTTCGCGGTGAAAACGGAAATCGGTTTCCGATCGATCCCGCTGCGGAAACGGGAGCGTTGCTGGCGGAGGTGGTGGCAGAGGCTTTGAAGGCGGACTTCGGCACCATACCATCCCATGTGAAGCATCTGGCGCGTCTGACCGGAACCAATGAACGGACGGTCCACAACTGGCTGCTGGCTCGCAATGGACCCAGTGGCACGGCGCTCGTCGTCCTCATGCGTCACTCGGATGCGGTGACCGAGGCTGTTCTTGCGTTAGCAAATCGCAACGAACATTCCGCGGCGATCAGACTTATGAAGATGAAGAACATTGTTCGCACCAAGGCGCTGGAGCTCGTAGAGTGTCTGGGTCCAGTATGAAGCTTTTACTGGGAGAGGCTCTGCGTCCAAAGACATGGATTGTGAGCGCTTAGCTGTCCTGCCCTTCTCCACGACCCGATCCTGCACGATCAATCCTTTGTCTTGATCAGCTTTTCGAGCTTCGGCTTGTCGATGTTCACGCCGAGTGGCTTTACCACATCCTGCGCTGCCTCGAGCATGATAGTGCGGTTTTCCTTGTCCCAGTGTGCCCAGAACAGTCGCGAGAGATAGTGGCTTGCGATTGTGTAGCGAAGGAAGCTGGCGCGCGGCAGAGCCTTCATGCTTTCCTTCAGGAACTTCCTGCCGCTCTTGGGCATCAGGTCGACCATCCAGGATGCCTTTATCAACGTCTCCAGCTTGCCTTCGACCTCCGACTTGTCGACGCTCATGTAAAGGGCCGGGTGCCGGGCCTGTTCCGCAAGATATCCGAATATTTGCCGAATGGGCTGCGCGAGGATTGCGTATTCCATCACGTCGATGATGCTTCCGACGAACCTACGCCGATCGTCGATCTCATCTGGGAAATCTGTAGCGTTCAAGGCCTCGTCGGTGGTCAGATTCTCCTTCATCTTGTCGAAGTCAATTTCGAGGTTGATGCGACTCCACTCGTCCAGCGCGACTGCCGCACCATCGACCACCTTGGCGCTGAGGTCACGCTTCTCCTTTGCCTCGAGATGCTCGGCTCCCTGACCCAGCAGGACGACCGCTCTGGTCCACGCTGCACCAAGCCTGTCCAGATTCTCAAAGCGCTTACTGACGGCCTCGTCGTCATCGTCGGCGAACTGCTTGCCCGCTTCCTCGCGGACCTGTTCGGACACGTCCAGCATCTGCTGCTTCTGCTCGGCGTTGCGCGACCCTTCGCGCACCGCCTTCGCGGCGTTCTTGAGCCGCTCTCTCATCCTATCGGTGGCCTCGGTGCGCCTGATTGCAATCGGCGAGATCTCTTCAGAAAGCATGATGTTGTCGCCGGGATTTAGCTTCTTCAGATCGTCCGTGGCGGCCTTCAGCGTTTCGATGACGGCCTGCACTATCTCGTCGGACGCTCCGATCTCTGCGTAGAGTTCGAAGGCCGGATAGTCGAATGGCTCGGCCATCTGGAAGTAGCGCGATGCCAGGCTGGGATGATCATGCAGTTCTTGAGCGAGAAGGTAGGATTCGATGAAGGGCAGCGATATCTGCGCGCGCCCCTGTTCGAAGTGCATGATGCCATTGTCGACGAAATCGTTGACGAACTGCAATGGCTTGATCTGAAAGTCGTGCCTATCGGCAAATTCCTTGGCGAACGTGACCAGTTCGGCTTCATCGAAATTACGCTTCTCCAAGCGCATTTCTACGACGAGCTTGCGCAGGAACCTCTCGCGCGTGGTGCGGCCGAGATTTATGTCGGCTTGATCACCAGCGACGAGGAAGGTCAGGAAACCCACCACGGCCAGCTGGATCAGCTCGGACCGGCGATTGGCGTTGAGCAATGCCGTGAGCGTCTCCTTCGGGATCCCGGCGAAGTAGGTGGGATGGGCATCCAGACGGAAGTTGTCGAAGGTCTTGTAGAGCCTGTTTGCGATCACTTCGGATTCCTGGCAGCCCATCTGGAAGTTCTTCTCGAGGAAGAGCGCTATCTCCAGAAAAGAGACCTTTCCGGCGTCGTATGGAGCCGCAGCGGAACGGTTCATGAACGACGTCTCGCCGATCAGAGCGTCATCGCCGCGGCTCACGAATAGGAACCGGGCATCGGGATACATGTCGCACTGCTCGAGAATGGTGTCGATCCTGTGCTTTGACGAAAAGGGCATATTCTCGACGACGAAAACCATCTTGACGCCATCCGTCTGCTTCAGCTTGTCGAGGTCGACCGCCGCCGCGCTCGCGAAGGTATCCTGCTTGCCGCGGATGGCATCGCCGTCGATGACGATCGGGACGGCCTGGAGACCGTCGATCTCGCAGGTGAGAAGGTCCGCGGCGACCACCCAGGGCAGGCTCTTGTCGGGATAGGAACGTGGAATGTTGATCAGCGTGCGTTCGCGCGTCTTGAGCACCTCGCGCACGTCGATCGCCTCCTGCTGCGCATCGACTGGATCGCCCGATTGAGGCGTCTTTCGAATACGCGGGACAGGTAGGCGATACCCCTTCTCCTGCAGCTTGTATTCGGGAGACAGACGTCTGAGAGTCTCATCGATCTCCGCCTCGATCGTCTGCATGACCTGCTTCAGAGGAACGTCCGTTTCATCCTCGACCCCCAGGTCGAGAAGGTCGTCTCCGGATCCGCGCAGCTCGAGAAGGGCGCGTTGGAAGTAAGGGTTGGCAGTGATGTTGAGGTGCAGGAAACTCGCTGCATTTGCCGCCGCCAATTTCCTTACTGTGCCCTTGGTTGCTTCTTCCAGCTTGGTCTTGTTGCCGTCCGCGTAGTCGGAGATACCGCGGATCGTCATCGCGGGTTTGTCGTCACGGAATTTCGCTTGCGAGAACACACCTCCTGACTCGGTCTCGATCGCGAGAAGTGCACGTTCGACACCCTTCAGCTTCTTGTTGTAGAGCGCGCTCTTGTCGACCATTCCACATACGATCGTGCCGTCCTTGGTGGTCGTCCTTCCAATTTGTTCAAAGGTCTCGCCGCGGCTGGGGACCTCATCGGGTATGCCCTTCGTTGCGATCGCCTCTCGCTCCTGCTGCCAAGCGTCATACACGGGAATGAGCTGCGGTTGCGTTCGCATGAAGTTGAACGCCCGCGTGAAGCGCGTCGGCGTCGAATAGTGGGTGGGCGAGAACTCGATATCGAGAGCCTTGCCGTCGTCGATGTCCACCACCTTGTTGTTGTCGAGTACGTCAGCAATGTGTCCGCTGTAGCAGACGTCGGCGAGATCGAGATCATTGCTGATCCCGCCAGCGATCCCGAGGCACACCGTAAGGCCGATATCGAAGTGCTCGTGCAGATATTGCGTGGCGTTCGTGGCATGACGGTTGCCCATCGACGACTGCTGAATGACGATCATGCGCACGTCCGCATGGCCACTCTCGACTACATGGCACCAGACCGTATCGGTTCCTCTGTTCTCGGTGGGCGGGAACTGATTGATCAGTTGGAGCAACTCGTCCTCGAGGGGCACCACGAGGCCGATGTCGAAATAATCGCGATTGTTGGGCTTATCGTTCATGCTCTGATCTTATCCACCAGCTTTTGCTCAGGCAATCGTTCCGTTATTGTTCTGCTCAGCTGGTTTAGGCCGCATCCTTGTCCTCGTTGGCCAGCCGGCGCGCGCGGCGGAAAAAATGGCGGGTGATCTGCTCACGCACCTTGGGATCGGTCAGCATCGCGCTCTTCATCTCGTTGTCGCGCTGGAACGAACGCACGGAGCCGCGGAAGAACATCTCGGCGAAGGCCTTGTAGACGACGTCATCGGGGTTGTTGCGGAGCATCTCGACGAGATCCTCGGTCATGATCTCCTCGTTGACGGCCTCGTAGCGCACGAAGTCGGCGTCGGTGAACTCTGTCCCGTGCCGATCGTTGAACGAGGACACGATCTCCGACAGCGAGCGCTGCTCCTCTTCCGTATAGGGCTTGGCGCCAAATTCGCTTATCGGGCTGAGCTTCGCCCCTGCTTCGGGAGCGAGCGAGGCGGAACCCTTTTCCTTCTCTTTCAGCGTAACGGCCTGTAATCGCACCATGTCGTCGGTGATCTCGATGTCCCCTGGGATTTCTCGATCCGGCAGCAGTCGGTTGAGCCAGGTGCCGTAGGAGTAGAGCTTCTCCAGATCGGTGTCGCCCAAAGCCATGATCTGGCTGAGGAAGCTGTAGAAGCGCAGATAGCTCTTCACCACCTGCCGGAACTCCTCCTGTTCCTCCTCGTCCTCGTTGTCGAACCGCATGACAGCCTCGCGGACGATGCCTTCCAGTTTCGCCCGGTCGTGGCCATCGAGTTCGGATCGGTAATAGGTCTCGGCGAAGCGTTCGACCTCCGCATCGTGGATGATGCCGAACTCGTGCATGCGGCGTTCGAGCGTGTAGATCTGGTTGGGGTCGGAGTTCGCCTCCAGGCTGGTTTCGCCGTAGAAGGGTTCGAACGCGGTCTGGATGTCCTCGATCGTGTTCTGGAAGTCGAGCACGTAGGTGCGCCGCTTGTCCGGATAGATGCGATTGAGGCGTGAGAGCGTCTGCACAGCCTGTAGTCCGGCGAGCTTGCGGTCGAGATACATCGCGACGAGCTTGGGCTGATCGAAACCGGTCTGATATTTTTCGGCGACGATGAGCACCTTATACTGGTCGCCGTCGAAGCGTTTTGGCAGTTCCGTTTCGGCGAAGCCGTTGAGTTCCGCTTCGGTGTAGGTCTCGCCGTCGATGCGCAGGGGCCCCGAGAAGGCGACCAGAGCTTTGAGGCCATCGTATCCGTTGGCGTCGATGTAGCCCTGTAGGCGTCGGTAGTAGTTGAAGGCATGCTCGCGGCTCTGCGTGACGATCATGGCCTTGCCCTGACCGTCCAGTTCGCGGGCGACGTGACGGCGGAAGTGCTCGACGATGACCTCGACCTTCTGGTCGATGGCCGCGGGGTGGAGTGATGCGAACCTGGCGATGCGCCGGCGACTGCGCTTGGTGTCGAGGTCGGGATCGTCCTCGATCGCCTTCTCCAGCTGGTAGTAGGCCTTGTAGGTCATGTAGTTCTGCAGCACGTCGAGGATGAAGCCCTCCTCGATCGCCTGCCGCATGGAATAGAGGTGGAAAGGTTCGGGCGTGTCCTCAGATCCCTTGCGGCCGAAGCGTTCAAGCGTCGCGGTGCGCGGTGTCGCCGTAAACGCGAAGTAGCTGATGTTGGGCTGGGGACCGCGCGCTTCCTGATAGGCCGCGACGACGTCCTCGAAGGTCTCCGCCGTCCCTTCGCCGTCTCGCGACAACGCCTCCGACATGGCCTGGGCGCTCTTGCCCGACTGGCTGCCGTGCGCCTCGTCTATGATGACGGCGAACTTGCGACCGGCCTGGCCCGTGATGGTGCTGAGGTGGTCGGTCGAGAACTTCTGGATGGTCGTGACGATGATGCGCGCGCCGCTGTCGAGGGCGGCCTTGAGCTGCTTGGATGTGCCGTCGATGATCTTCACCACGCCCGGTGTCTGGGCGAGCTTCTGGACGGTGTTCTGGAGCTGGCGGTCAAGGACGAGACGGTCGCTCACGATGATGGCCGTGTCGAACAAGGGCGCATCGTTCTCGTCGTGGAGCGTGATGACGCGGTGTGCCGTCCAGGCGATCGTGTTCGTCTTGCCCGAACCTGCTGAGTGCTGGACTAGGTAGTTGCGGCCCGTGCCGTGCTGACGGGCGTCGGCCATCATGCGCCGGACGGCATCGAGCTGCTGGAAGCGTGGGAAGATCATCGTCTCGCGTTTGTCCAGCGATCCGTCCGGCAGGAACACCTCCTCGGTCTCGAGGTGCAGAAGATTGCCGATGATGTCGAGCAGCATCTCGCGCGAGAGGACGGCGCGACCCTCGGGTTGGTCCGCCCAAATGTATGCGGTGCGGTGTTCCCCTGCGATGTCGGGGTTGCCGGCTCCCTTGTCTCGGCCGCGGTTGAATGGGAGGAAGCGGGTCTTCCCGTTCATGAGTCTTGTCGTCATCGAGACGTTGGAGGTGTCCATGGCGAAGTGAACGAGCGCGCCGCGCTTGAAGGTCAGCAGCGGTTCGTTGGCAGGAGAACGATCCTTGCGATACTGTTTCTCGGCGTGCCGAAAGGTGGATCCGGTGAGTTCGTTCTTCAGCTCGAAGGTCGCGACCGGGATGCCGTTGACGAAGATCACGACGTCGATCGCGTTCTCATTGCGGCGGCTGTAATGGACCTGTCGCGTGACAGAGAAAATGTTGGCTTCGTAGCGAGCCTGGAGAGCAGGGTTGACGTTCGAGGCCGGCTGGAAGGCACATAGGACGAACTTGATGCCCGGCACGATCTTGATGCCCTGCCGCAGCACCGGCAGGGTGCCCGAACGCTTGAGGTTGGCGGCGACCTGGGTCAGGAATTCCTTCTCGGCGGAAGTGCCGTAATGGCTTTCCAGCTTCTCCCATTCTTCGGGCTGCGTCGCCTTCACGAATTCGACGGTCAGCTGCGGATCCAGCGCTAAATCGCGATCGTAGTCTGCGTCGCTACGCAGCCGATAGCCTTGGTGCTCGACGAGCTCGTCGACCATGTGCTGTTCGAGCACGTCTTCGAGATGGATCTTCGACGATTTATGAGGCTTTCTCATTGTCGCGCATCCCCGTCAGTTCCAGTGGTAAAAGCTTCTTTGGTATCTGGCTGACGTCCCCCAATTTCCTCTACGACCGTAGAGGCTTTTCGAACCCATAAGGAATGGAGTAGAGAGTCGGGCATGGCGACTTGGGCAGCCCGGTTTCCTCCGACAATGGAGATCAGCGCGTCACATTCATCGATTCCAGTCCTGATACGTTCGGTAATAGACTGCTGTTCGTTTCGAGGCGGAACGCTGATCCAGTCATTTGGAAAGTCTGCAAACGATATGGATTGCCGAACCCCGCTGCCGAGCGAATAGTAATACTTGCAGAGGTCAAGTGCGTAGAGAAAATAATACCAGTATTCGGGGATGTCGGATTGTCGGCAGGTCACGGCATCGTACGCCGAAGTTATGATGCCTCGTTCTGTGACCAGACCCTGCCGCAAACTTTTCTTGTCGTTCTGGAGATCCGTCAATCTCAAGACGATATCGCCGGGCTCGACGATCTGGTAGCCCTCATAGGATTCTGGGACGAGCCCTTCGCTGCTTTCGATGTCGCGCCGCACTATCCGCCCATAGCTGAGCGACAACAGGTTCTTTTCTACCATGCCAGCGTTGAGGTTGCCCTTCTTCAGCCGGAGGACATGCTTGACCTTGGTGACTTCCCAATGAGACGGCGGTGCCTCCCCAAATACGGTTTCTTGCAACGTCATTTCGAGATCACCTTCGTCAGAAGTTCTGCGAGATTGTCTTCCATGGCTGCTATGTTGGCATTCACGTCGGACAGGGTCGGCGGGCGTTCGAATTTGGCGAACAAGGTGTTGTAGGGAACGGAGTAGCCGAGGCGGCCGACTTTTTTGTCGGTCCGATCGATGTATTTCGTGTCAACCCACGCGCCCGGAGCGAATGGCTCAACCTCTTCAGCAAAAAATTCTTCCCACTTCCTGTCGATCGGCACGCGCTCGAAGTATTGCAGTAGCTTGTCGGGTTCGGGGTTCCCATTGCCGTTACGAATGACTTCCGCGCCAGGATCTAGCTCGCCGAAAGACTCTTCGATAGCTGACCTGAGGGGGGCTGAAATCTTGAATCCTTTTTCGGACATCGTGCTTGCCACCTTGGCATGAAATGCGTTGCCGTCTGACCAGGTTTCGCCGAAGCTCGGATCACCTAGGATGCTGAGCAACAGGTCTTTGACAGGCTGCTGCATGAGATTGAACGGCTTTGATTCGGAAAGACGAGTGATTCCATCCTCATCGACGCGGAAACGCCGTCTCTTCGGTTGTTGAATTTTGATCAGCCGGTGGGCGAAGGACTTGACTGGAAATACCTCTGCGAAATGACTCCCTTCGGCAGAGAAGCCATCGACGAACGCGTTGATAATCTTCGCTCGGGCATCATCTGTGATGAAGTTGGCTTTGTCACCTAGACTTTTTCTTAGAGGCTCGCAGAATTCTTCCGAAGAAGCGTCGATGATCAGCACTTTATTGCGTTGAATGGTCGGCTTACGGTTGTTTAGTATCCAAATGAATGTCTGGATGCCGGTATTATAGAAAAGATCGGGCGGAAGAGCTATTATTGCGGTGACATAGTCTTTTTCGAACAGCCAGCGTCTGATTTCACTTTCACCAGAGCCGGCATCACCAGTCCCCATTGGAGCGCCGTTCATGACGATGCCGATCTGCGAGCCCTGCTCGTCGTCGCGCATCTTGGCGACCATGTGTTGCAGGAATAGCAACTGCCCGTCGGAGATGCGCGGAAGGCCAGCGCCGAAGCGTCCGTCGTCGCCCAATTCCTTCCACTCCTCCTTAACGGCGCCGGCCGACGCCTTCCAGTCGACGCCGTAGGGCGGATTGGACATCATCCAGTGAAACTTCTGGCCGCGGTGCTGGTCATTGGCGAGCGTGTCGCCAAAGGCGATCTGCTCCGGGTCGTGACCGGTGATCAACATGTCCGAGCGGCAGATCGCGTAGGATTCCTTGTTCTGCTCCTGCCCGTAGAGTTCGACGCGCACGCCCTCGTTCATCGCCTTGATCTCGGCTTCGGCGATCGCGAGGATGCCGCCCGTGCCACACGCCGGATCGTAGACGGTGCGGATGAGACCGCGACCGGTGAGCGCCTTGTCGTTGGCGATGAGCAGGTCGACGATCAGATGGACGACCTCGCGCGGCGTGAAGTGTTCGCCGGCCGTCTCGTTCGACTGCTCCGAGAAGCGACGGATCAGCTCCTCGAAGACGTATCCCATCTCGAGGTTGGACACCTCGGACGGGCTCAGGTCGACGTCGGTGAACTGCTCGAACACGTCCCACAGGATGTCGTGGTCCTTCAGTTCCTTAAGCTGCTCGAGGAACTTGAACTTGTCGATGAAGATGTCGCGCATGTTGGCCGAGAAGCCCGTGATGTAGGCGACGAGGTTGTCGTGCAGATCAGCCGGGTTCTGACCCTTGATCTTGGCGAACGTGAGGGGTGACAGGTTGTAGACCTTCCCCGCCTTGGCGACGTCGAAGAGCAGCAGATCGCGTGTGTCCTCGTCGATGCCTTCGGGCAGGGAGTCCGCCATCTCGATGGTCGCGTCCTGCGTCGCCGAGAGCAGACAGTCGAGGCGGCGCAGGACAAAGAACGGCAGGATGACCTTGCCGTAGTCATGCGCCTTGAACTTCCCCCTGAGCGTGTCTGCGGTGCCCCAGATGAAGTTCGCGAGTTCGCGGACCTTGTTGTTCTGCATCGAAGTCTTTCCCTGATTTGGGGAGCTTATAGGATGCGTGGTGCGTGACAGCCAAGCACGGCTTTCGGCGCCGCGCTCGCGGCGTCCGGAGGCTTTCTCCGACATTAGGTTCTCCGATTATCATTAAGATGGTGACGGCTGCTATCGTCAGAGCCGATCGTGCCTGCTTCCGAGGGTGCAGGTTCAGATCATCGCGGGTGCGTCTTTCTCACCCGATGAAGACCAATGGACGATTTGGAGACCATGCGGTGTCTGACCATTTCGTATTCGACATGAGCGATTAACACGATGTTAGCTATGTTGGCTCAAGGCATGACGAATGCCGAAGATGCTCAGCGAAGATATGAAATGGATGCGTGATCACCCGCTGGTCACGGGACTGATCATCCTGTTCGTCATCGTGTCCGCATGGCTTTTCTGGGGTGCGACTTCCTCGACCGATCAAGTGTATGATAGGATGGCAGCTTCCAGGCACACCGCCTTGGATGAGCCGTCACAGGTTCTGGAAGCCGACGACGCCGAACGCCAGATCAAAGAACGCCGCAAGGCCTACGTTCGTTATGACGCCTCCCAAGATCGCGTCATACTCCCACCGTCGCGTGAGGAGCGCCTCGCGACCGATAGTAGCCCATCCGAACAGGAATGGGCCGATCGTCAGTCCGAATATGAAGGCCGCACTTGTCAGGACGCTCCACTGGATGCGGAATATTCCGATCTTTGTGCGCAGTGGGCGAGTGTCTCCGCCACCCGATATGGAAATAGGATCGGAGCCGAGAACTACCGTGTATCCTCCTTCGCCGCGATCGTCAGTGGCCTGGCGCTCATCGCTACCGTGCTGGCCGTGGCTATCGCGGCTCTGGCCGCCCGGGACGCGAGCAAGGCCGTCAAGTTGATGAAGGAGGGAATGGTTCCGTTCCTTACCGTGCGCCCTGGTGGTATATCTGGTGTCGGTAAGATGAAGCTGATCAACGCCGGCACGGGAGTCGCGACCGGAGCTTTCGTCAAGGTTGGGAATGCGGAACTGCCCTTGCGCCGCCGCGTCCTGCAGGCTGGGGAAGAATTCCAGATTACTCACTCGGCGATAGCCGCCACGAACGGGGAACTGCAGGTCGTTCTGCGATACAATGACGGATCCGGCGAGGGCATCGAGCGCCGAGAACGCTTTCGGCACGCTTCTGGAAAATGGGTCCAGATCGATTGATGCGTTTGCCGAAATAGCGGGCGTCAATGTAAGCAGCAGAGCAACAATTAACTTTTCCATATCTCTTCTCCTTCCGGTGGTCGCCCACCGTCGGGATCCAGAAATGTGGCCCTAGTGGGCTGTCAGTCGTCGTTGTCGTTAATGCCGAGAGCTCTCAGCACGTCGTGATTGCGATCGTTCTCGCGCCGTGGCCCCGATGCCTGCCAATAGCCGGCGAAGGTTCGCGAGGGCGGCAGGCCCATTGCGGCGCGGATCAGCTTCTGTACCTTGGAGCGGTCGTCCAGCCGCCTGTTTTCTTCCCGCCAGGCACCGTCGGCGGCGTAGAAATCGAGATAGTCGCCGGCGATATGATGATGGACACCGATCTCGGCCCGTCTCATCCGGGAGAATGCGCTCTCGGCACCATTGGTGTGGACACCCTCGTCGGTGCAGAATTCCTTCTTGTGGTTTACACGCTGCAGGCTGTGGCTGGCGTAGAGCGGCTCCCATCCCGATCCCTCGTCGGCGAGGATAGTCGCGCTGCGATCGACGCTTTCGGTGATCCAGGACACGGCCTGCCTTTCGCTCTTGAACGTGCGCGTCAGGAGGCGTCCCTGACCGCCGCGTTCGCGTAGCAGCACGACGCATTGGCGCTTGCGTCCATTGACGGGGATCCGCCGACGGTCGATGCGCTCGTCCTTCTTGTTGGCCTGCTTGAGATAGCCGCCGAAGTAGGCACCGTCGATCTCGACCTCGCCCACGAGGTGAACGTCCTCCTGATCGAGGAACATGACCTCCCGGAGCTTGTCGGTCAGCACCCAGACGGTCTTGTAGTCATGATCGTAGTCGTGGGACAGCCAGATCGAGGCCGCGCCCTTGGCGTGGACCGCCATGGCTCGCACGATGAACATGAGTTCCAGATAGGTGATCCGCTTGTGGGCGAACATCGTCCCGCTCGTGATCGAGAAGAACTTGTGACACTCCGGGTTGGCGCATTTGTATCGCTTCTGCGACTTGATGTTGTAGATCCGCTGGGAACCGCAGTCGGGGCAGGTCGGATTTCCATCAGGCCATCGCGCGCGAAGAAAGAACTCCCGGCAACCATCTTCGCCCATCTTGAAGACGTCGTGGATGCTCAGCGTGCGGCTCGCAGGGTTTTTCAGCCAATGGAGGCCCTGCTTCTTGCGCTTGAATGATTTGGTTGCACGAGTGGCCATTGAGGTGTCATATACGACACCTCACACGACTATTCAATCTTAAAGTGCCGTATGCGACACCTGAGTTGCCGAATTCGCCTCCAGATCCTATAACCGACTCATGACACAGGCATGTGATGATGAATGGGAGCAGCTGGCGCGTAATCTGGTTCGTGGCCAGTTGATGACGCGCGGGATGTCCTATGCCGCGCTCAGGGACGCTCTAGCCGGGATCGGCGTCGAGGACACCGAGGGTGCCATCAAGAGCAAGATGAGCCGCGGCAGGTTCAGCGCCGTGTTCTTCCTGCAGTGCATGACAGCGATCGGCGTGGATTGGCTTCAGTTGCCGGGTGCTCCGGATGGTCCCGGCGCGTTCGCGATTGGCAAGCATGGCGCACAGGCATTGGCGAAAAAATCACCAGGCGAAAATTAAGAAGCGGGAATGCCCGCGAGAATCTACAGGGGTCGGGTCGCCCACGCTCGTAAATGTGCTCCCAATAGGTCGATCTATATCTGATTCGGAAGGCACATTCCTGATAGAAATCAGACTCCTNCCTCAGATTTGGTGCAATAACTCCGCCATACCGTGGAATTCCGGCAATTCATCGAGGAACAGGACGCCGAGATGCGCGAGGCTGACCTCGCCTGGCTTGACCCGCAACCCTCCGCCAGTGAGCGCTGCCATGCTCGCCGAATGGTGCGGCGCACGAAACGGACGGGTGCGGCTGATACGCCCTTCTTCCAGCGTTCCGGCCACGGACTGCACCATGCTGACCTCCAGTGCTTCCGGCGGGGAAAGCGGAGGGAGAATGCCGGGAAGGCAGCTGGCCAGAAGGCTCTTGCCCGCGCCGGGAGGCCCGATCATCAACGGGTTAGATATGCCTACACTCGCGCTGATACCAGCTGTGGATAGGTATCGGAATGGCCGGAACTGGGCCGCTAGCGGTCAGTCGGCTATTAGTGTTGTTCTCAAGCAGACAAGCCGTTCGGCCAAACTCTCAATCCACGGCAAAAAGCGATCAATCACCAATCGCTAGCAGTTTAGGTCTCCGCCTACGGATCTGCGATTACCAGCGACTAGCAGCCCTTTTTGGCGGATATCCGTCTATTTCCGCGCTGGTTTTGCGTCTGAGATCGAATGAAATACTCTGCTCGTCGATTGGACGAATGCGGCCGTTCTACTTCGGGCTCAATCCATAGACGCTAAGTGAACCGCTTACCTTCGTCCTCCCAAGCCGACAACGCTCCGGCTTTTCCCGATTCCGACAGATGCGGTTGCTTTCATAATCATCGAGGCGATTTTCTGCGCGCTGCTCACATAGCACAATGCCATGCCGGCAAGCGCCTGGCACGGGGACAGCAAAGCCGGGCAAGCGGAACCCCGCGAGTCGGGTTGGGCTTCACGCGGGGTTCCTGGACGGCCCCTTGGGGGCACCTGCGACCCGCAGGGCTTCGGGGGGAGGCGGGGCCGTCCTTTCCTGATCTTGCGATGTTCGTTGCGGTTTCCCGCCCAGGGTATCTCCTGAATAGCCGTGTCACCGGGGAACGCGCCCGATCACATGCTGTCCATGTCGTGATCGGCCATCGAGGACATGTCATGGCCCGCATGGGGATCGGCGGGCGGGGTCGCCTCGCTCGCGGGTTGCGTGCNCGNTGCTGGCGCTGCGGGTNTGGCAGTTGCGCGTGATGCGGGNGNGNCAGCNNGCCGTGANGCNGNCGNNGCGGCGCCANTTGTCGAAAGAGCGTCCTGNCGNGCNGNCGCTGCCTCATNTTCGGAGGGAGAGGNTGCCGGNTCNGCNAGNCCCGNCTCGGGTGCCGTGCCAGNCANCACCGCAGNTNCGCCCATAGGCGAAACCTCNGNNNNCGGTGTGCTCTCCTGCGCNTNGTCNCAAGCNGCNAGAGCGNACNTCAANGGCGCGNTCGCGAGAAANNCNATCGCNNNNTTCNATNTCNGAAGTNCGCATGNTNTTCAACTCCTTCAGAGCCANGAAANNCCNAGNTGGTNCGGTCCNTGCGCGAGCTCGCCGCCAAGGAANCCCTGGATGAGAACGAGTGCCGCCATGGAGAAGATCGANGCGCGCAACCATGCNCGGCTCTGGCTCGGCCTGCTCGCGAGNTANGCCATCGCAATACCGAGAACCGCGATCAGCATACCGNTCCATCGATGNACNTGCATGACAGTNTCGCCGCCGAACCACAGNCCGGTGTGAATCCATCCGAACAGNACTGCGACNACNGCGCCGATNGCTCCGCCGTAGACNAGNACGCGCACCGCACTTTCCAGGCCCGCTCCTTTCCGGCGCATCACGAACAATTCGGTGGCCGCAGCCNTGANAAACAAGGCGATCGGGAANTGGATCGTTGCCGGATGCAGCTTNTTCANTACGGCCATGANNCCGGNNTCGCNCNCATCCGCATGGCCACCGGCCTCGTCATGGNCTNCGCCCGCTTCNTCGTGCGCGCCGGANGACTCGCCAGCATCNGCAGTCTCGCCCATCTGCGCCATGGCCGCCTGGTCGTGCNCATCGCCATTGGTGGCAGCAGGCGCGGCGCTCGCCTNTTCGCCGTGCTTTTCGTCGCCATGAGCCTGAACGGGTCCGACGAAGAGCAGGCTTGCGGCGAGCAGCGCCANAAATGAGGGGGCTTTCATGTCTCGTATNTCTCCCGNCCCNGCAGTTNNAGTGCGACCTATGTGCCTGATACGCACGGCAGCCGCGTGCCCCTCGCATTAATTTGATAGTTCAGCGCGACTGAAGTGCGCCCGGGTGGTCACGCTTGCTGGCGGCATCACCGCGATCGTCGAACGCATTCGGCTCCTGGCCGCGTTCGGCCTGGCGAACGAGGGTAAGGCGTTCGCCCACGCGAATAAGCCCCATGGGCTCAGGCGAGCTTGCTCTTCTTTGCGCGGCGGCGCAGCCTCGGCATCCGGTTCGCCAGCAGGACGAAACCCGACAGGGCTATGATCGTGCCGCCAATGCCGAACAGCAGCAGCCACCAACTGTTGATGCGGTCGCGCTCTGTCCAGTCCATGATGTGGAGGCCCCAGATGAAATCGAACAGGCGCCATGTATCGCTGCGCGCCGCCCCGAGCGTGCCGCTGGCGGCATCGATGTAGATGCGCGTCGAAGCCTCGTCAGCATAGGTGACCTGCCAGGCCGGAAAAGGGCCGCGAAACTCGGTTCCGATGGGGTCATCGACGATCCGTGCGGCCTCGATGGTCGTGCGCGGCCCGGTCCATGCGCGCAAGGCGATGGATTTTGCCGTTGCCGCCGAGATGGGGGAGAGTTTACGCCCAGTCACCGGATCGTGGAGGCTCACGCTACCGTCAACCTTGCGGACCTCGGTCACGGCATCGCCGTCGAGCGAACGTGTCGTTACCGCTGCAAGAGTACCGTCGTTTGCGACCCAGGCCGGGAGCGGGGCATCGGCGGGCAGCGCCTCTTGTTCACGCGAAACGACATGTTCGGAGCGAACTTCTTCCAGGTCGAGAAACGACATGAGGGCGCCGGTTCCCATCCACAAGAGAACCTGGACACCGACGAAAATCGCCAGCCATTTGTGGATCTTGCTGCCGAGCACATGCAGGCGCAGCTTCAGCGACGGCGTTGCCAACCGGTGCTACCTCTTCGAAAGCCGTAATCAGTTGCGCGGCGCGCGCGACGAGGAATGGTACTGAACGATTCTCCACCCGTCCGCATCGTGAGCAAGCACCGATGTCGCCACGCCGTCGCGCTCGATCACCCGGCCATCGCTAAGTTCGATGCGATAGCCATACGTCTCATAGGCATGGGCCATGTGCCCCATCCGGGTGACGGTCAGCGTGGGGTCGGTAAAGGTGAAGCTCACAATCGCGTCGAGCTCGGGGCCCAAATGGTGCTCCATGTAATTGGCAAAGCTTCCTTCNGCCTTGCCATTCTCGAAGATCGCCGAGTCCTCGGCGAAGAGCGCGCGCATTGCCTGCGCGTCGCGCGCTTCAAGAGCGGTGCGATAGGCCTTGAGGGTTTCTTCAGCGCCCGCGACATCNTCCGCCGANGCGTCCATCGCGTGCATCTGATGGTTCGCATGNGAAGAGTGGTCCATCTGCTGCGCGAAGGCTGGCAGCGGTATCAGCGTGGCAACAAGCGCAGTCGCCGCGATGCGTGTCAAAGTCTTGGTCATGGAAGTTCTATCCTTTTTGANATTTCAGAACCAGAATCGCACACCGACGACATAATTGGTGACGCTCGGATCCTCTCCGGCGGCCCGCGCAAAATCCGCGCTGTCGCCGATGCGCCATTCCTGCGAAACGCCGACATAGGGTGCGAATTCGCGCGCGAACTCGTAGCGTAGACGCAGGCCCGCCTCAATCCGATCAAGACCGGCACCGATGCCCAGCTCGGGAATGTCCTGCGCAGAAAGCGCGAGTTCGGCTCTGGGCTGGAGGATCAACCGCTGCGTGATGCGCTGGTCGAGTTCGCCCTCGATCCGCGCGGTCACATCGCCCTTGGTGGACACGAAGGCCGCAGCATCGACCTCGAAACGGTACGGCATGAGACCCTGTATGCCGATAACCGCGTGCGTGCGCTCCGGACCGGTGAGGTCCTGGCGAACACCCGCCTGGAAATCGAAGAAGGGCGCAATGGCGCGGCTCCAGAGCGCCTGAACCTCGGCGCCTTCTATGGGTTCGCCGAAGCTGCCCTCCCCCTCTGACTTGAACCAGAATTTGTCGATGTCGCCGCCATAATATCCCTGGATGTCCCACAGATATCCATCCTTCCCCTCGCGGGCGCGGTATTCGAGCCGATCGCCCTGAAACCATAAGCGCATTCCTCCGTCGGTCTCGCGGACAAGCTCGCGGCGCGCTTCGTTCATGGCTTCCTCGCCCCAGATGGCGACCGCCGCGCGCGCGGGGCCGCTCCCGGCTTCTGGAGGAGGCGGCAGCAGCGGGATATCATCGTCCGCGCCCATCTGCATCGCCGAATGGTCCATGCCCTGCATGTCCTGCGAAGGCGTCTCCCCATGGTTCATCTGGCTGTGATCCATCTGCCCATGGTCCATCGACGAACTGGCTTCCGCCTGTCCCATCTCGCCGTGATTCATCTGCGAATGATCCATCGCGCCTTCGGCAGGCTTGCCCTGCGGCACCGAGCCGTGATCCATTCCCTCATGACTTTCGGGCGATGCCTGTGGACGGGCAGCGTCCATCGGCATTGTCATGCCAGAATGACCGTCCCGAGCGGTCATCGAACCATGATCCATGGTTGAATGATCCATCTCGGAGTGGTCCATGGCGGCTTCAGGCTGAGCAGCCGGTTCGCATGCTCCATCTGCTACGGGATGCCCCATTGCGCGATGGCGCTCGGCTTCTAGTTCGCACTTTGTCTTCGCGTCAGACTGCGCCTCGGCGCTTTGCTGCGGTCCCGTCGGCGAATGACCGGCATGCTGTGCCGCCGCGGGGGAGGCGAGAACTGAGCCGGCTGCGACCGATGCGAGCAGGCTGACAATACGAATTTTCATGCTTCGCTCCCGTCGGGATTGGCGACCGTGACGATCTGAAACATCCCGGCATGCATGTGGTAGAGAAGGTGACAGTGGAAGGCCCAGTCGCCCGGCTCGTCCGCCGTCAGGTCGAACTGCGCGCTGCCACCCGGCTGCAGGATNACCGTGTGCTTGAGCGGTTGACGATCGGCCGGCGCGCCATTGACCAGCTCGAAGAAATGACCGTGCAAGTGAATGGGGTGCGCCATCATCGTGTCGTTGACGAGCTTCACGCGCACGCGCTCGTTATAGGCGAAACGGATCGGCTCGTCTGAGACGGCGGAGAACTTCTTGCCGTCGAACGACCACATGTAGCGCTCCATATTGCCGGTCAGATGAATTTCCATTCGCCGGGACGGCGTGCGGCCCTCGCGGTGTGGAGTCAGAGCGCGCANCTTGCGATAGTCGAGCGTACGATGCGGCACATCGGCGAGACCGATNCCGGGATCGCCCATGCGNTCGACCGGGTTCATCGAGACCATGTCGAGACCGGGCCCGACCTTCACATCGGGCGGCAGAAGCGAGGTGTCGCGCATCTGCATGCCCGACATGCCGGCCATGCCTGCCATCTCGGATTGGCCGGACGAACCATGATCCATCCCCGCCATGTCGCCGCCACTTCCGTGGTCCATGCCCGACATGCCGGCATCGCCAGACGAGCCGTGGTCCATGCCGCTCATGCCCATGTCGGCCATGGTCAGAAGCGGCGGATCGCGCAGCGGCGGAATGGCGGCGCGAGCGCCGGGTGCGCTCGCGAGTGTGGCAATACCCATGCCCGAGCGGTCCATCGACTCCGCGACCAGCGTGTAGGCCTGTTGCGCGCCCGGCGTCACGACGACGTCATAGGTCTCGGCCACACCGATCTGGAACTCGTCGACCTCAACCGGCTCGACGTTCTGCCCGTCTGCCTGAACGATGGTCATCGGCAGGCCGGGAATGCGAATATTGAAGAAGGTCATGGCGCCGGCATTGATGAAGCGCAGCCGCACGCGTTCGCCCGGGCGGAAGAGGTATTCCAGATTGTCGAGCGGGCCATGGCCGTTCAGAAGATAGGTATAAGCCGCGCTCGACACGTCGAGGATGTCCGTCGGCATCATGCGCATTTTCGCCCACATCCGGCGATCCTCGCCCGAAAGCGGGTAATCGTCGGTCCAGGTGTTCTGGTTGTAGTTGAAGTAGCCTTCGCCCTTCTTGAGCTTGTCGAAAATCGTGTGGGGCGACATTTCGCTGAATTCGCTCAGCACCACGATATATTCGCGGTCGGCCTGGACCGGATCGGGTCCGGCGGGGTCGATCACGATCGCGCCGTAATGCCCGGCCTGCTCCTGCAGGCCGCTATGCGAGTGCCACCAGTAGGTACCCGACTGGCGAACCGGAAATTCGGCGGTGAAGGTCTCTCCCGGTTTGACACCGGGAAAGCTCACGCCAGGCACTCCATCGAGCTGAAACGGCACGAGCAGACCGTGCCAGTGGATCGAGGTATCTTCCTCGAGCTGGTTATGGACATTGAGCCGGACGGTCGTGCCTTCCTGCAATCGCAACAGCGGACCGGGGATCGTGCCATTGACGGCGATCGCGCCGCCGCGCCTGTTGCCGGTCGCGAAGGCCGATCGGGCAACGGTGAGGTCGATATTGGGGCCGGATATCTCGTCCAGCCCCTTGCGGGCGTTACCTGCGAGGATGTCCGCGCCCCGTGCCCAGGCAGGCATCGCCCCGGCAAGGCCGAGCAGACCCATTCCTCCTGCTCCGGCTCCGAGAAACTTGCGTCGATTGACGGCGATCATAAAGGGCTCCTGACGTGGCGTTCACCGTTACTTACGCGCGCGCCCATCCAACCCCTCAAAGTTTTTCGAAGCGCTCCTTTAGTCTGTTGCGCGCGCGGTATACGCGGGTTTCGATCGCCTTTTCGGTCGTTCCGAGAAGATCGGCCGCCTCGGCCTGGCTACGCCCCTCGATGGTCACGAGCACAAGCGCTTCGCGCAGCCTTACAGGCATTCGCGCGATCTCGGCCTGAACGAGATTGAGCTCTTCCCTGGAAACGGCCAACGCTTCAGGACCCGGCAAATCGTCGGCGATGGAATGGAGTTCGTCATCACCCGACAGTCCGAAAAAGCCCGCGACCTTGCGCCTGCGCAAACGGTCCCGGCAGCGGTTGAGGACGACGGTTGTCAGATAGGGTCCGATCGGCTTGTCCGGATCGAGCCGATGGCGCGTCAGCCACACCGAAGCGAGGCTGTCCTGAACAACGTCCTCCGCCTGAGAAGGAGAGGAAAGCATGCGTGTCGCGAGCGCGAGAAGCCGACCGGTTTCATGCTCGACGAGCTTGCTGAAAGCCCGCTTGTTACCGGCCCTCACCTGCGAGACAAGGGCCTCATCCGGATTGTCGCCCGCCCCCGACATGGCGCTTCAGTCGCGCGGGTCGCGGGTCAGGGCGTCGGAGACCTTGCGGTCGAACTGGCGTTGCTGCTCGGGTTCGAGAATTTCACGCATGTCGAAGACATGGCGCACCGTTGCTTTCTGCAGATCGCCCATACGCGCATGCACCTCGTCGATCGCGGCCGAAACCTCGGGACCGTACTCGTGCTCATTTTCCATCGCCTGGGCGAGCCGGGCATTGGCTGCGCGCGCCGATCCTTCGAGCCGTGCCCTTTCGACAGCGAAACGGGCCTCGAGCGCATCGAGACGCTGCTCCTGGTCGGTCGTCAGGGTGAGCTCGTCGTGCACGAAATCGTGGAGGCCGGAGCCAGCCTCGTGATTGGCCCAGCGATCCGCGGCAATCGCGCCGAGGCATCCTGCAAGTGCTGCGAGAAGCACCGCGAGAACGATATGCGTCGTCTTCAAACCTTATTGCTCCACATGGAGGAGCGCCGATGGGGACAGCTGTTCGCCGAGGATAAGACTCTCGCCAAATGACGCGGAAGACGTGCCATAGCCGCCGGGCCAACCGCTCGTTCCGGCGCCAGCTCCAAGCCCGACGACGAACAGACCGACGAACAGAGCCGTCCTGCGGCGTCGGTCGGCGATTTCGCCAAGCTGTCCGGCGCGCTGCCAAACGCCATCCATGAAGTCGGCGGGGACCTCGCTGGTGCCGGTGGCGGAAAGGGTTCCGAGCACCGCATCAAGAGAGTGATTGTCACGCATCCGAAAAACTCCTGTGGGTTGCACGTGTCCTATACGCGCTCGCCTGCACAATCCCTTAAACTTCTTTTTTTGAGGGAATGTCCACCACCATACGTAATCGAGACGGGTCTGTCAGAATCGGGTCGAACCCGGGATGAATGGAAACCAACTCGTGAGCAATATCACCGCACCTGAAGATCACGGCGAATTTACGCCTCTTCTTGGCAAGAGCTTTCTGACGCCGCTTTACGACCGGGCGATCGGTCTGTTCACCCGCGAACATCTCTGGCGCCAAAGGATTGTCGAAGAGCTGCACCTTGTCCCCGGCGACCGGGTGATCGATGTTGGCAGCGGAACCGGCACTCTTCTCAAGGCCTTGATGACGGATTGTCCGGAAGCGGGTCTGATCGGTGTCGAACCCGACCCGGATGCGCTCGCGCTTGCGCGGCGCAAGTTTGGCGCGGGAGCCGATCTCGTGAAATGGCACAATGGCTTTCTCGAAAGCCTCAAGCTACCCGCAGGGTGGCAGCCGAACAAGATCGTCAGCAGCCTCGTCCTGCACCAGGTCCCCTTGCGCAAGAAGCAGACAATCCTGGAAACCATCGAAAGCTTGCTCGTGCCAGGCGGAACCGTGTTGATCTCCGATTATATGAAGCAGGATAGCCCACTCATGCGGAGCCTCTTCCGGGCGACCGTCCAGTCTCTTGACGGCATAAGCGACACGCAGCCCAGCGCCGACGGCGAAGTCGAAAAACTGTTCGCCGAAATCTTCACCGAGCCATGCCTGCTCCAACGGTTCCCGACGGCAACCGGGACGATCTCGCTATGGCGCGGATACAAGAAAGGAATTGCACAATGAATTTGAAAAAGCCTTCGCTGCTCCGGCGATCGATTAGCGGCGCGGCCTTGCTCGTGCTGGCAGCCTGTTCGAACGTGGCTCAGGCAGCGACCTATACGATGTTCCGGGATCCAGGATGTGGGTGCTGTCTCAACTGGGCAGGCCATGTCGAAGACGGGATGAACACGAAGGTGGCATCGGTCGACAGCAACGACATGGCGGCGATCAAGACCGCGCGGGGCGTACCCCAAGAGTTATGGTCATGCCATACGATGGAGGTCGATGGATACATCATCGAAGGTCACGTGCCTGCAGAAGCCGTCGCCAAGCTTTTGCGCGAACGGCCCGCCGGCGTTGCCGGCCTCGCGGTTCCGGGAATGCCTCTGGGATCGCCCGGCATGGAGGCCGGAAACCGGATCCAGCCTTACGACGTCATCGCCTTTGGCCCAACCGGACAGAGCGTCTTCGCGTCCTTTCCGTAAGGGGGTGAAGCCACTCCATGCGTCGGCATGAAAGGTTGCAGGCGATGAGGACTAATTGCGGGAAGCGACACAGAAGCCTGTCGAACTTCTCGCCGGGTCCGGGCTGGCTGCCCCCACAGTCCCGGACCCTTCCAATTTGTATGATTGCAGCACGCACGAAATAGGAGAAATGCGATAGTCAAAAGCTCGGTCAGAAATGCTGGATCTTTTTAAGGGGTGAACCTCTGCCCAACGTACTGCTTGTCGTGATGCTTCTCGGACGGGATGACATAGACAGGGGAAAGACTTGCAGACAGATGGCGACGATCAACATAGCGAGAATGCGGGCTCGATAACGTTGCTGGGCGGTGTCGCGATGGGGACCGGCGTCATGATTGGCGCAGGTATCTTCGCACTGACCGGCCAGATTGCCGAACTGGCTGGACCGTTATTTCCGCTTTCTTTCATAGTCGGCGCGCTGGTTACCTCGCTTGCCGCCTACAGCTACATCAAGATGTCGAACCGCTGGCCCTCCTCTGGCGGCATCGCGATGATCCTTCAGAAGGCTTACGGACCGGGCGTCGTTGCAGCATCGGCATCGCTCCTGATGGCGCTGTCGATGGTCATCAACGAAAGCCTGGTCGCTCGGACCTTCGCGACCTATGCCTTGCGGCCCTTTGGGCTCGAAAGCAGCGGCATTCTGGTCTCCGTCGCGGCACTGGCCCTCATCGTTTTCGCCTATTTCGTGAATGCTGCCGGCAACAAATCGGTCAGCGGGTTTTCGCTCATTATGTCGGCAATCAAGATCGGCGGCATCGCCCTGTTCGCAATTGCGGCGATCTGGGCCACCGGATTTTCAGGCGGTGCCTTCGCAGAGCCGGTCGCGCTTTCGGGCCTCGACGCGTTGCTCGCTTCGGTCGCTTTCTCGATCCTCGCTTTCAAGGGTTTCACCACCATCACCAACAGCGGCGGCGAAATCATCGATCCGCATCGGAATGTCGGCAGAACCATTATCATTTCGATCGCAGTATGCGTGGTCGTCTACCTTCTCGTCGCGGTGGCGGTCGGCGCCAGCCTCAGCACTTCAGAAATAGCCGAGGCGCGCGATTACTCTCTTGCGGCAGCTGCGCGCCCCGCGCTCGGAGAGCTTGGCTTCTATTTCACAGTCGCAATCGCGATCGCAGCCACGACCTCGGGTGTCATCGCCAGTGTTTTCGCCGTTTCGCGAATGCTGACGATGCTGACCGAGATGAAGATGATCCCGCATAGCCATTTCGGCATGAGCGGACCGATCCGCAGTCACATGCTGGTCTATACCGTAGTGATTGCCGGCACGCTCGCGGTCCTGTTCGATCTGTCGCGGATCGCTTCGCTCGGAGCATTTTTCTATCTCGTAATGGACATGCTTGTGCATTGGGGCGTGCTGCGCGGTTTGCGGGAAGAGATCGGTGCGCGTGCCTGGGTGCTATGGTCGGCACTCGTGGCGGACAGCGTAGTCCTGACAGCTTTTGCCTTCGCCAAGCTCAAAACCGACCCTGCGGTCGTCGCCTATGCGGTCGCAGGCATTGCCGCCGTTTTCATCGCCGAATGGTTCTATTTGTCCAGGCGTTCGCAAGCGATGGACTCCGCTTCAGAAAGACCGGCGGAAGAGAGGCGGTGACCCCGTTAGTAGAACACGAGCGCAAAGGCAGCGACCAAAAGCCGACGAGGATCGAGGCGCCAAGTTCGCGGATCAAAAGAAATTCAAGACGGAGCATATCGTGACGACTAAAACTGCCACCGTTTACCGAATGGTCATGCCGGACCACGTTTGTCCGTATGGATTGAAAACGGTCGATTTGCTCAAACGCGAAGGTTTCGAGGTGGACGACCACCATTTGAAAACGCGCGAGGAGACCGATGCGTTCAAAGAGCAGCATGGGGTAGAAACCACCCCCCAAACCTTCATCGGCGGGAAGCGCATCGGAGGTTACGACGATGTCCGTGAGCATGTCGGCAAGAAAAGAACGCAAGCCGGTGATGACGAGACCAGCTACCAGCCCGTCATTGCCATTTTCGGCGTCGCTTTCCTCCTGGGTCTGGCAATTAGCTGGTACGTTTTCGACACGATTTTCACGGTGGAAGCGGTCGAATGGTTTGTCAGCCTATCGATGGCCTTGCTCGCGATCCAGAAGTTGCAGGACGTGCGCAGCTTCTCGACCATGTTCCTCAACTACGATCTGCTGGCGCGACGCTGGGTACGATATGGATTTCTATATCCGTTCGGTGAGGGTTTGGCTGGAATATTAATGGTCGCGCACGCGCTTCCGATCGTCTCGGTTCCGGTATCGCTGTTCATAGGGACGGTCGGCGCGGTCAGCGTGTTCAAGGCGGTCTACATCGACAAGCGCGAGTTGAAATGCGCTTGCGTCGGCGGAGGCAGCAACGTGCCGCTCGGCTTCGTATCGTTGACCGAGAACCTGTTCATGATCGGTATGGGTCTTTGGATGGGTGCCAAGGCCCTGGGTTGGGTCTCGCTATGATTTGGGCACTGCTTCTCGGTTTCGCGCTGTTCGCGATCTCTCTCTACTTCCACATGTTGATGCTGCGCGGGGCGAAAGCCGTTTCTCCGCCAGGCAAGGACCCACGCCATTTCCGGCTGCTTGCAGGCTCCAGCCTCGTTCTTCTCAGCCATCTGGTCATCGCCGGCATATTCGCGGGCGGAATGTATCTCGCTTCCGTCTGGGGCCTTGGCGGGCTCGAGAAGGACGTCATCAACAGCTGGATGGATTATTACTACTTCGCGCTGATCACGATCTCGACGGTCGGTCTCGGCGATATTCTGCCCGCCGGGCACATGCGCGCCATTTCCGGCATCGCCGCCCTTACCGGGTTCCTGATGATCAGTTGCACCGCCCAATATGTCTATCAAACCATGAGCGAAAAGGAGAATTGATATGGCTGAAGCTAGGCACGATGCACACGAAAAAGGTGGAGGGGGCGGCAACTACTGGCGGTTCATGGCAATGGTATCGACCTCGACCGTGATCATGTTCTTCCTGATGTATGCCAACAGCTTCGACATGGACGACGTTTTCTGGAGCGAGACGCGCTTCTGGATGATGTTCGTCATGGGCGCGATGATGATGGTGGTCATGCTTCTCTTCATGTGGGGCATGTACAAGGACCGGACCAAGAACTTCATCATCCTGGGTGTCGGAGCCGTCGTCTTCGCGCTCGCGCTATGGCTCGTACGCAGCCAGACCACGGTGGACGATACCGAATACATGGCCGCGATGATCCCGCACCACTCGATCGCGATCATGACCAGCGAGAGAGCGAGCCTGAAGGATCCGCGGGTTCGCGAACTCGCGCAGGCCATCATCGTCGCGCAGCGGCGCGAGATCGCCGAGATGAAATATCTCATCCAGGACATCGAGGAAAACGGTCCGCGCACCGAAGAACGCCTGCCCGAGGAGATGCAGCAATGAACAAGATCGCAATCCTGACGCTTGCAGCCCTCCCTCTGGCGGCCTGCAATACCAACACCGCGATCGGTAATGACCGCGAAGCACAGCTCGATCCTCCGGCAACGGCGGCGCCGATAGAGAGTGCTGCGAGCGCTCTTGCCAATCTCAGCCCCGGCCTCATGCTGCCCGAGACCATGAGCGACGCGGACCTCACCGCGCTGGGAGCCGAGAACACGTGCCAGTTTCGCCTGACAGAGGTCGCGTTTCCGTCGTTCGTCTACGACAACAGCGGTCGCGGGGCGATCAAGATCAACGGCAAGCTGATCCCCGTGACGGCAAGCGGCTCGGAAGAGTATGCGGATGGTGAGCTTCGTATCCGCACGCGCCTTCTCGATGACGAAGGAGACGCGGGCCTGCAGATGCAGGAGCTCATCGTCGCCGGCCCCCGGATGAAGGACGAGTTCGGGTTCTGGGGGTACACGACCTGCGGCAACAGCGAAGCGTGAACACGAGCGAGCGGGCGCCAGCGTGCGTCGGTGCCCGCTCCATGATCATGATCGGCCCGGCACGCGCGGCCGAATTTATAATGAGGTGCTACAGTGGAAGCTGAGCCTGTGAGCGATGCAGCCCCCCTTGCGGTCTTCGGTGCCGGAGGAAAGACCGGCACGGAAATATTACGCCATGCGGTTCGCAAGGGCATGGAGGTTCGAGCCTTCGAGCACACCTTGCCCGAACCATCGGACCGGGTCGACAACGTCGAGTACCTCCAGTGCGATGTACTCAATGACGACTTCAGCAGCGAGCTCGAAGGTTGCCGTGCTGTTATTTCCGCACTCGGTATAGAGTTTAGTCCATCTACGGCGATCGATCCGCCTCCGCTTTATACGGAGGGAACCCGCAAGCTGGTGGAAGCGATGTCGACGACCGGCATTTCCCGGATCGTCGTGATATCGGCGGCGTTTGTAGAGCCGCAGCCCAGCGTTCCTGCATGGTTCGAGCTCACAGCAAGACCAGCCTTGCACAATATTCTCGAACAGATGCGCGCCATGGAAGATCTTCTGGAGCGCGCGAAAGGCCTGAAATGGACGGCTGCGCGACCGGGCTGGCTCCTCGACGAACCCTATACCGGTGAAGCCGTCATTTCCGACGAGCGCCTTGCCGAAGGTTGCTTTCGCTGCCGGCACGCCGACCTCGCGGCAGCGATGCTCGAATTCGTCTGCGAGAACACCTGGGTCAACGCCAAGCCCGCAATAGCCCGCCCAGAAGAAGACCGCTTCGAGAACGTCTCGGCGCTCAAGGCCGAACTCGGGATCGACTAGATCGATGCGGACTTGCGGAAACATTCCAACAACGAGGTAAGATATGCTGCTTGAGAAGATAAAGACCCCCGGCCTTTCGCACCTTTCCTATCTGATCGGTTCGCAGGGCAAGGCAGCGGTCATCGATCCGCGCCGCGACTGCGAGATATATCTCGAGCGAGCCCGCGCCGAAGGGCTGGAGATCACGCATATCTTCGAAACGCACAGGAATGAGGATCTCATCACGGGATCGCCGGTACTGGCCAAAATGACCGGCGCCCGGGTTCTGCACGGTCCAAACCCTGCGGATGAGGTTGTGTTCGCCGACACCGCGCGAGAGGGCGATGTTTTCGAGATCGGTAAGATCAGGGTCGAAGTGCTCGAAACCCCCGGTCACACCGACGATCATCTCGCCTTCGTCTTTCACGACGACGATTATCCCGAAGGACCGGTCGGCGTGTTCACCGGCGATGCGCTCTTCGTGGGCGACGTCGGCCGAACCGATTTCTATCCCGAGCGCGCGCGGGAGGTCGCGGGCCTCCTGTACGATTCATTGCAAAAGATTTGCGCTCTGGGTGACCAGACGATCATCTACCCGGCGCACGGTGCCGGATCGGTTTGCGGGTCCGGAATGGCAGACCGGGAATTCTCGACAATCGGCCATGAGCGGCGCAACAACCCGCGGCTGCGCATTGCTGACCGCGACGAGTTCATCAAGGCGAAAGTAGCAGAGCATCATTACCAGCCACCCTACTTTCGGCTAATGGAGCGGCTCAATCTCGAAGGGGCCAATGCCGCGCCGCGAGTCATGCGGCCAAAGCATCTGGGGCTGGATGACCTTGGCGAGAGCGGCGCCGATCACCTGGTCGATGTACGCGAGCCGCTCGCCTATGCCGCCGGTCATATGCAGGGTGCCGTGTGCCTTCCAGTGGGAATGATACCCGCCTTTGCCGGGTGGTTCATCAGCGAAGGCGACACGATAGCCCTAATCGCTTCCGAAGAAGACGAGCTCGCTCAAGCTATGGCGCATTTGGTGCGCATTGGTCTCGATAATATTGTCGGCGGCTATGTCGGCGTGATCCCAGCCGCCGCACAGGGCAAAGCGATGCAAAGTATTGCCATGATCGACACCGAGGAAGTCGCACGCAGGCTCGCTGAGGACAGCGAAGATTGGACCTTGCTCGACGTGCGCGCCCTTGACGAACGGCAGCAAGGCAGCATCGATGGATCCGAACATGTCTATGTCGGCGAGCTCAACACCCGCTGGAAAGAGCTCGATCGCGACCGTCATTACACCTTGATGTGCGCCAGCGGCATGAGGGCGAGCGTAGCAGCGGGCTGGCTCGCAAGCCAAGGCTTCAAACACCTCGACGTCTATCTGGGCTCCATGGGCGCATGGGCAAACGCGCAGGGCTAAAAAGCCGGAAAACCTCGAAAATGGCCAACCCGCGATCCCTTCAGGGCCGTGCGCGAAAGCTGTTTGGCCTACCGGAAGACACGCTGGTCTATCCTGCGCTTGATTGTGCAGGGGGGCGCGTCTCGACGATCATACAGGCAGGCAAACGCAACCCCCGCTTGAATGGCGATGTCTCACCTTTTCGAATTTCAGCAGATCAGGGCCGTGCTGGACCTGCCCTACCTTGAAAAAATCGACGTGGCCGTGCCTACCAATCTGAAATGCGGAAATTGCTCTGAAGATGCTGTCGAGCGACTGCACGAGCTCGGCGGGAAATCACCGCAGGGATAGGTTGGATTGCCTTGGCCACCGCGGAGCCATGTGCGGGCTATTGCGCGCTATCCGCATTCCCAATCATTTGATCGAACCGGGGAGGCTATCATCAGAACCACATCGGGATGACAATCGAATTGGAGTCCTTCGGGATTGGGGGGCTTTTTTGAACCTGTCGCAATTAAGACCGCTTTTTTTTCGCTCGATTCCGAAGATGCTTCCCCTCGAACATTGCCAAGGCGCATTTGTCTGTAGGACGTTGCGCGCAGAAGATCGTCTGAACCCTCATTGTCCGGTCGCGCTTTATAGGCCCCCGCAAAGTTTCGCTATCGCAGTAAAAGGAGCCAGTCCGAGTGTCGTTCTCTCAGAACCTCGGATTACATAAATGCTTTCATGAGAGTTGGCTCGAAATAGCCCCAGGCGGCCGCGATGAAGCTCATCACGGTTGCAACCAGGAGCAAAATTATCTGACGGTTCTTGAGCCATTTAACTGCGGCCTGGGAGTGGCAATGACTCTTATGCCGATACTTGCGCAGAACAATGAGCCAACTAGCCGCCACCGCAATCACCGAAAATGCGGTCATTGGCCAATGGAGCGAACCCAGAGGTGCCAAAACACTGCTCAGGCTCGCACTCAGCCCGGCGGCAACCAGCACCATCGGTAGAATGCAGCAAGAGCAAGCTGCCAAAACAGCAGCCGAACTGCTTATGATGCTAACAACGGTCGTCTTGCCGTCGTGCAAAGGTAGTGGTTCGACAGCATGAGTCGGTTCGGCCATCAAGCGACTAGCAACCACGAACGGCCCTTACCCATATGAAGTCTTCAAATAGGTCTGCCATAGTACTCTTTCGAACAGAGGCTTCACACGCGAGCGTTCATTGTATTTCGCGGATGTGGCATAGGCCTCCACCAAATGAAGGTCGAGGTCAATTGCGTCAAACTTTCTGACAGCTCCTCAACCCCGTCACGCAGCTGAGGTGTCCAAGCTCGGCGGACGCCGCAGTCCTTTGACCAACATAGCCGCGCTCAACAGCTATTGTACCTGAAAGGCGGAACCCCGCGCCAGGGTTGGGTGAAGCGCGGGGTTCCTGAACGGCCCCGGGACACCTGCGATCCGCAGGGTTCAGGGGGAGGTGGGGCCGCCATTCGATTAACGAGGAGAAAACCGATCGGGACCGGATTTGGTTTTACCGTACACCTAATCGCTTACGCTTCTTGCCAATCTATATATCGAACAGATAGATCCACTCGCAGGTGTGGCGACGCGCTCAAATCCTAGCATGAGCATGCTATATTCACGCCGACATGCAATTGCTGGCAACCTGCTCGCGCAATTAGTCGATCGGTTCTTGGATCACACGCAAATACGGTTTCTTTTCGTCCCAGCCATCGGGATATTTGGCTTTCGCATCTTCGTCCGACAAGGAAGGCGGAATGATCACATCATCACCCTTCTGCCAATTAACCGGTGTCGCTACACCCTTGCGTTCGGTGAGTTGCACCGAATCCAGCAGCCGGAGCACTTCATCGAAATTCCGCCCGCTGCTCATCGGATAAAGCAGCATGGCGCGAATTTTCTTGTCTGGCCCGATGATATAGACAGCGCGGACGGTGGCGTTATCGGCTGCGGTTCGCCTCTCCGCATTACCCGCTTCGTCGGCCGGCAGCATATTATAAAGCTTGGCGACCTGAAGGTCGCTGTCGCCGACCACGGGATAGTCGACCTTATTTCCACTCACCTCCTCGATATCGGGAAGCCAATCGCGATTATCCTGGCTGCTGTCGACCGAAAGGCCAATAATCTTGGTGTCGCGTTTGGCAAATTCCTCGCCAAGCCCGGCCATATAACCAAGCTCGGTCGTGCAAACCGGTGTAAATGCCTTGGGATGGGAAAAGAGGATTGCCCAGCTGTCACCCATCCAATCATGGAAATGAATGTTTCCTTGTGTGGTCTGGGCTGTGAAATCGGGGGCTGTCGAGCCAATTGAAAGGGTCATGTAAATACTCCTACTTATCTTGTGGGAACTCAGGGCACATTTCTAGCGATGCTCTGAGAAGAATGCGGGTCCGACCTCGTCTTCATCCTGTTCCTAAAGGAAGAGCGCCAGATCCGCTTTGCTCGGGTCAACCGGTCATACGACAAACCGATCCCAGCCAGCATAATGCTCACCGCTACGCTTGCCTTGAGGCAGGCTCAGTCCGATCAAAAGCAGACCGACCGCAACCGACGCCACCGTTCCGGCAGACGACGCTCCCGCTAGGAGGAATGGCGCTGCGACAAGCCAAGCTCCGAATGCAGCGTTTATGAAGCGCAGGGTGCGCGCGACTTCCGCAGTCGCGATGATTGCCACCGTAATCACCAAAGCACCCACCACGTGATCGCTGTTGGCCATCGCCCCCTCGCTGCCAAGCGTTATCCTTGTCAGCATCAACCAGGCTCCCAGAGCCGTGCTGGCCATCAGGGTCCACGGGAAGGTCACGCCGCGCACCGTGTTGTTCCAGATCGAGCGCGCATCGGTCATATAGTCGGTATCGTCGATTTCGCCGTGTGCCACCGCGCCGCCCTTGAAGAAGGTTCGGACGAGCGGTTTTCCTTCCTTTTTCGACCAGTAGAGATACTGCCCCATGGCGATGACTTCATCGAGAGAGAACGGGATCATGATAAGCATCGCAAGGGCAGCAATCAGCGCCGGCGTACTCCACGTTCCGATCACGATCGGCTGAATGATCACGAAATAGATACTGACCACACCCAGCGGAATGACCAGAATGCCGAAGAAGGTGACCATCCACGGCATGGTGCGCCAGCGTGCGCGGGTTCCCATGACCGCCATCAGGATTTCAAGCACATAGCTGACCGCTCCAAGCCCGGCATCCGGGATCGGCCAGGCCTTGGATACATCTGAAGTGATGATTTCCTCGGTCCCGTTTTTGGGATCTGCGAGCGATCCGGAGAAAAACGGCTCCCACGCCATATCGATATGGCCAAGCTGGTAGGAGGTGAGCATGCGCGATATCAAAAGGCCGATAATGCCCATCGCAACAATCGGGAATCGCTGGGCATCGGTCGAGGGACTGTAGGTCCACCCGGGCGGGATGGACTTCTTGTCCATCATCCCTTCCATGCTCATTCCGGGCATCATCGGCACCAGCACGGAAAATGCGATTGCCAATGTACCGACAAGCATATTGGTCAGATATTGGGCCGCGCTCGGACTCCAGAAGAACAAGGGCGCGAAAAGCAGCCAGATACCGATAAAGGCTGTCGCCCACTGCCCTAGCCATGCGGTACGCTTCGAAAGCGACATCGCGCCGAAAATCATCAATGCGATCCCGCTCAGCATATCGCTCAGAGCAAGAGCGTTGGCCCGCCATTCGATCGACGGCAAACCCCGCTCGAGAGTGACCGCTACGACCGACGCACGGGCAGTATCGGCGGATACGACGTCATAAACACCCGGACTTGCAGCAAGCCAGAGGCCGAGTCCGATGACAGCAAACTGCGTCCAGCGGGTACCGCGCTGGGGTCCGTCCATATGCTGCATATCGCCGTCCATATTGTTCATGTCGCCGTCCATCTGGTGCCCATCATGCGCGATATCGGTGTCTTGCGATTGAGGTCGCGCCGGTTCGGTCTTCTCTGCGTCCGAACGCTTTGGATGCCAGGCCACGCGGGACGTGTTCAGCTTGTTCGTTTCGTACCAGTCCTGCGGGTCGGCTTTCAACGCGTCGATGATGATCGGAAGTGTGTCGCGGAGCGAGTGCTCTGGCTCCCACCCCAGCAGGTTCCGGGCACGTGAAATATCAAGAATGTAATGGGCGTTGGCGTCATCGACCATCCACTGCTTGACGAAGCCTTCATGGCCAAGGACTTCTTCCTCGACCCACGTGCCCAGTTTCGCCACGCTCTTTGGAATGCGCACTGTCGTCCATTCCTTGCCGTGGATCTGGCAATGGACGATGTCCTGTATCTCGGCATAGCCCAGCGTTTCGGGCTCGCCGACAAGTATCGGCAAATCGTCCTCGAGGTCAGCGCGACGCGCGATAGTCTGCTCGACCGCCTTGATCAGATCTTCAAGATGCAGTGCCGATTGTGCAGCGCACAACATCCCCGGATACAGATGCGCCGACACGCGGTGCTCATAGACGCCGGCAATCTGTTCGGCGAGAAAGGCGGAATGCCCCTTGTCGTCGTAGACCCCGGCAAACCGCAGGAACACAACCGGAATGTCGCCACGGTTCTCGCGCAGTACCTGTTCCGCATCGGCCTTCGATTGAGGGTAAGGCCAGGTCGGTCCAAGCGGACTGGATTCGTCGATACGTACGCCCGGCAGCGGTTTGGGCTCGTGAACAAGCATGGAGCTTGCATAGATGAACTGTTCGATGTCGAAGGCCTGCAGCTCCGTGATCAGTCGGCGTGAACCCTCGACGTTGACCGTCTCGTAGAGAGGATTGGGCTCGCCGGTGATATCGAAATAGGCGGCCAGGTGGATGCAGGCGGCAAGCTGGTCTCCGAAATCGTCCCTGACCTTTTCGAGGGCAGCAGACACGGACGCGTCATCGGCGAGATCTATCGAATAAGAAGCGGCGAGATCGGGATTATCCTCGACGGGAGACCGGTCGAGACCAATCACGCGATATGTCCTGCCGAGGCGCTGCGTCAGCGCGCGCCCAATATATCCGTTCGCGCCTGTAATCAGAACGATACGCTTGTCCATGGGAGTGCCCTCGATTTGGTAGCCGGAAGATGTTCGACTTCGGTACGATGAAGACGGCAGCCGCTCCCTTCAAGGAGCGGCTGCTGCATGTCGCCGCCCTAACAACAGCCGGAGGATTTCCCATCTGCGCGTGACTGGGAAACTTCCTGCACGAGCTCGGCCGTCTTCGCATCGCTTCCGGTACGGGCGACATCGGCTTGCGAAACCATGCCGCAGCATTTCCCGTCATCGTCGATAACCGGGACACGGCGAACCTGGTTTTTCTCCATGGATGCCAGACAGTCTTCCAGAGAGGTGTCGGGAGTAACGCTGACAACCGACCGGGTCATCACGTCTCCGACGCGTGTCTCCGCCGACATTCCCTCAGCGATGGCCCGGCAACACACGTCGCGATCCGTGATCACGCCGACAAGACCACCCTCATCGTCGACGACCGGGATTTGCCCGCAATCATTTTCGACCATAAGTGTGGCAGCGTCCTGAAGACTTTGGTCTTCCTTGCAGCATGCCGGATCGCTAGTCATAATTTCGCTGGTTTTCATCTGTCTCTCCAAAAGTTTGGCGTTCCGTTCGATGGGAAGCCATCTCCGCCAAATCAAATGGAGGACGTGACCGCCGCATCGAATCGTCGGGTCCAGCAAACCTAATGTTTGACATCATGGGAAGGTCAAGGCCGGCTCGCAAGATTCCAGACTTTCAACAATTTGGTGCCGGGTCCGTTCCTTGGCCCAAGGCTGTAACGACCAAGGATGGGTTTGTCTCAATCGAGACCTTTATTCGTGCTTGATGCAAATACCTCTTGACCCTCCAACGATGGTAAGCGGCACCTTGGTGCCGGGCCCCGGAGAGTGGACCGTCGCAGGCTGTTCGGTGTGGAGCTGCGGAATGAGCCGCAGCATATCCCCGGTCTGTGGCGATGCCAGAACTGCGTGGCAGCGGGCTGCATTACGCAAGACAGGAAACCCTGTCGGCATAGGCAAGCGAAGGGGAAAAACCGATGGCTTGGGGTTTAGCGGCGATCATGATCGTCATCGTATCGTGGATTTTCTACCGGTACTTCGCCCCGCGTGGATGGCGCGAATGGACCGGCGCCGGCCTTGTGCAGGCTTTCATCATCGCCCTCTATGCTGAAATGTTCGGCTTCCCTTTGACCGTATACCTTCTCATACGATCATTCGGGATCGATCGGGAGTATGTCAGCGCCAACCTGTGGTCGACACTCGTGGGTCTAGGCGAAACCGGGATGTTTGTCTCGATGCTGATAGGCTACTCGCTAGCGATCATCGGCGTGGGAATGTTCATTCACGGATGGCGCGCGGTCTATAAGGCGCGTCACGATGAACGGCTTGTCACCGATGGACTATATCGTTTCGTACGGCACCCGCAGTATACCGGGTTGTTTCTTGCTCTGTTCGGAGAAGGCGTCATTCACTGGCCGACAATCTTTTCGGCCGTTCTGTTCCCGGTGATCGTGCTCGCCTACTATCTTCTCGCCCGCAAGGAAGAACGCGACATGATCCGTAAATTTGGCGACGAGTATCGCGCTTATATGCGCAAGGTTCCAATGCTGCTGCCACGCCCCGGTCGTTGGAAAGAGCTGGCCAAGAGATCGCAGCAGCCAAGAAGCTAACGGCGACGATGACCATGCGCCAAATCTGAACCCGCATATCAAGAGAAGCGGCGCTGGACTCCGGCGAACGGTAGGCGCGAAGTTCGGGGTTGAGGACAATTGTCCTGCACCTGCCTGCGCGTCCTTCATACAGAGAAGTTTCGGGGTCTTCCGTGCCTTTAACGGTCTATGTCCAATAGGCGGCCTTGACCTTCCCATGATGGGAAGGACTACATTGTCGGTCGAACCTTAATCTGGCGATGCGGAGATGCTTTCTATGCAATCAAAAGAATCACGATTGACGCGCCGCGCGGTCCTCGCCGGTTCCGGTGCTCTGGCCATTGGCGGCGGATTGGCCGCCGTTCTGGGAGCCGGAGGTAGAACGCCGGTGGGTGCCAGCACAACCGCCGGCCGCCGCGTCCTCAAAACCGGAACGACCAGCGCGCCACTCGTCGGCGAAGCCTCTCAAATACCGGTGTGGGGTTACAATGGCTCGGTACCGGGTCCTGCTCTCAGGCTTGGGCAGGGAGAGGCCTTCGAGGTCCTGCTGGAAAACGCTCTCGAGGAAAAAACAACCATCCATTGGCACGGCGTTCGTGTTCCCAACGCGATGGATGGCGTTCCCCACCTCACCCAGCCCCCCGTGGAGCCCGGCGAAAGGTTCAGATATGCCTTTACGCCGGAGGATGCGGGCACTTTCTGGTACCATCCCCATCAGCGCAGCTTCGAGCAGGTCGGTCGCGGCCTCTACGGACCGCTCATTATCGAAGAGGCAGATCCGCCGCAGGTCGATCGCGACCTCGTCTGGATGCTCGACGACTGGAGGCTCAATGACCAGGGGCAAATAAGTGGAGGGTTCGGCAGTCGGCACGACGCGATGATGGCAGGCCGGATCGGCAACACGATCACTATCAACGGAAAGCCGGCGGCACCACTGATTGCGAGGCCGAATGAGCGGATCAGGCTGCGGCTCGTGAACGCTGCCAATGCCCGCATCTTCGGGCTCGATTTCGGTGAACTCGATCCAATGGTCGTCGCGCTCGACGGCCAGCCCGTCGAGCCTCACCGTCTAAGCGCGCCCCTGCTTCTCGGGCCGGCAATGCGGGCGGATCTGATCGTCGATTTCGATTATCCCGCCGGGACCCGGCATTCACTGCGCGATGTCTTCTATGATGGACTGGAATACGAACTCACCACATTCGAGTGTCAGGGCAAAGAGGTCAGGGAAAGGCGTCTGTCCGACCCAGCGCCGCTGCCGCCCAACCCTCTCGCCGAACCCGAACTGGCAACGGCCGAGCGTCACCGGATCATATTCGGGGGCGGGATGATGGGCATGATGGGGCGAACAGCCAGCGGCTCTGACGCGAGGAACGAACAACGAACCGGCTCCGGCATGATGATGGGGCGGATGGGAGGTTCGGGAATGATGTCCGGAGGAATGATGGGCTGGACCGTCAACGGCGTTTCGGCGAGCGGCCATGTTCACGATCCGATTATATCTGCCGTGCGAGGAACCACGCTTCTCCTCGACATGACCAATGAGACTGCGTGGTGGCACCCGATCCATCTGCATGGCCACAGTTTCCGCGTCTTGTCGCGCAATGGACAGCCGACACGATATCAAGAGTGGCAGGACACCGTCCTCATGGCGCCCGAAGAACGCGTCGAGATCGCGTTCGTAGCGGACAACCCGGGCGACTGGATGTTTCATTGCCATATTCTCGAACACCAGGCCGCAGGGATGATGGCCACCATTCGAGTTAACTGAAAGGAAAAACTGATGCGTTTGTTACCCAAGGTTTTGATGTCGTTTTCGGCCCTCGCGCTGCTGCCCTCGGCAGCGGCGGCACAGGAAGCAAGACCGTTTGCCACGATCTTCAAGAACCCTCAGTGCGGTTGCTGTGAGAGCTACGGCGACTATCTCGAAGCCAGCGGATATGAGGTGAAGATGGTCGCGACCCACGACCTCGCCCTAATCAAGGAACGCCAGGGTGTGCCCGCCGGGCTCGAGGGATGCCACACGATGCTCATCGGCGGCTACTTCGTCGATGGACATGTGCCGACCGACAGCGTTGACCGCCTGCTGGAGGAACGCCCGCGGATTTCAGGCATCACGCTTCCCGGCATGCCTGCAGGTTCGCCGGGCATGGGCGGTGCCAAGACAGGCACGTGGACGATTACGGGCGTAAGAACGGATCGTACCACGAGCGTCTTTGCGCGATACTGAGCACCGTCCGAAGCCTAGCAAACGCGCTCGAAGCCAAACTTGTGACCAACGTCCTTGGCACGAGCCGGATTGGCATCGTCCGCGAGGTCCTTGAGGATGGGACAGTCGGGACGTTCGTCATTCGTGCAATTCTCGAAAAGATGTTCGAGCGCGTCTATCATCGAATGGATTTCGGCAGCCTTCGATCGCAGGGCCGAAAGATGGCCATCCGCTACTCGGCGCACGTCCTTGCTCGCTCGGGCACTATCTTTCCATAAATCGAGCAGTTCGGAAATATCGTCGACCGAAAAGCCCAGATTGCGGGCGCGCCGCACAAACCGGAGCGTATGAATATCTGCCGGAGTGTAGAGGCGGTACCCGGCATCGGTCCGGTCCGCCGCCTCGATCAAACCGATCTTTTCATAATGTCGGATCATCTTGGCAGAAACCCCGCTCGCTGCAGCCGCCTCGCCAATCGTGTGTGAATGTTTCATGCGGGCGCTTTAACCTTCCAATGATGGGAATGCAAGGTGGCTGGCTGAAAGCCGAGAAAATCTCCACAAAATGCCTTGACCTTCCAATGATGGGAAGCCCTATCTTCTTCGTATTGGTTGATTCGATGAAGGAAAAGAAATGAACATCCCGTCGTCCCGCGCCCTGGTGCCGGTCTCTGCGACCGCCAGTACCTCGAATAAGAAGTCGGGCGTATCTTGTTCGGGTGTTTCGAGCCAGCGGCGCAAATGGCTGCTCGCAGCCAGCGCTGTTTTGGCACTCGCTGCGCTTGCGCTCGGATCCATGTGGCTCGGCTTCGCAGCAATTCTTCCGTTTCTTTATGTACTGCCCTGCCTGGCCATGCTTGCAATGTGCATGCGCAAGAACGGGACATCTACCGGGACGTGATTTCGATACGATTCGCATGTGTGCTCGCACGATGACCTGAAGATTTGTGCAGCGCGCTATTTGATAAATGAAAGGAAAACCCCATGAACAACTTCAAAATTACCGCGCTTGGTGCTCTTGCAACGATTGGCCTCGCATCAGCGGCCATAGCGCAGCCGAAGGTCGATCATCAGCCCGACAGAGCGCAAGGCGCGCAGCAACAGGAGCGCGGCGAGATGCAGGGCGATATGTCCGGAATGGAGATGTCGGGCATGATGGCCATGATGAACGATCCCGAAATGCGCGCCGAAATGATGGAGATGATGCGTAACTGCAACGAAATGATGAAGAAAAAGCAGGAACAGATGTCGCAGGGCGAAGAAGGTTAAAACCGGGCGCCAATCTTTGTCGAATGCTTCACCCCCCACCTGCCCCGCACTAGCCTGCGGGGCAGGACCCTTTTGCTCATAAGAGCCAGCAAACTTCATGATAACACCTAGCCCGACAACAACGATTTTCCCTTGGCTGAGGCGGTTTGACTCGCGCCTGACTGCCAAGTCGCGCCCTCTTGGTGCCGGGTGATCGGAATGCTGCGCGCATTCGGCCTCATTCTGATTGGATTTGGACTTTTCGTCCAATCGGCAGCTCATGCGTCGACGCTTCCGCAGGAGCCGATAATGGTCGAGCGCCAGTGCGATGAACTGCTCACGTCTGGGGTTCCAAACGAAGGTGAAAAACCGCCTTGTGATAAGGTAGGCGCTGGTTGCCTTGTTTCGCTCGGCTGTATCGCGCCGATGGCGATTGGCAACGATGCGTCGGAAGTACGCACGCTGTCAGCCGCGCGCTTGCGATTCACCGGTTTCGGCAGCTCTACACCGGGTGAGACTGGAGCAGGACCGGAACCGCCACCTCCGCAAGCTGAGGCCTGAAATCGATGCAGGGGGATCTCTGCAAATTATGGCTGGACATTCTGCTGGCACCAAAGTCGCTGGCTGATTGTCCCGAACGCGTACTGGTCGCGCACTCTAGCGGAATGAGAATCATGAAACGACTACGTTGGACCGCACTTCCGGTTCTGCTGGCCTTGGCGCCCGCAAGTTACGCCCAGTCGATTGGGTATGAAGAAACCTTGAGAGCCGCCGTGGCCGACCAGCCCCAGGTTAGAGCGCGAGAACTACAAGTCGATGCCCGCCGCCAGGTCGCGGATGCTGCCGACGAACTGCCGGATCCCAGGCTGCGTGCGGGTATCCAGAATCTGCCAATCAGCGGCCCGGCCGCGTTTCAGCTGGATCGACAGCTTCCCACGCAGATCCAGGTCGGCGTCGAGCAGGATATTCCCAATCTTGCGAAACGACACGCCCGAGCCGGGATGGCCACAGCCGATATCGACTTCGCCACCGCGCAGCTCGCTCATGCGCGCCATATGGCGCGTCTTGGTGCGGGAAGGGCCTGGATTTCGCTCGCTTACTCACAACAGGCCCTCAACGTTGCCGATGACGCCCTTGCACAGATCGAAAGGCTGGTGCCCCTGGCGCGAAGCGCCGTTGCGGCGGGATCGGCGAGGCCAGGTGAAAGCCTCGAAATTCGCCGGGCCGTGCTGGAGGTCGAGGATATGCGGACGCGCATCGACGCTGAGCGCGAGGCGGCGCAGGCCATGCTTGCGCGATACATTGCCTTGCAAGACGCAACGGCGACTGGAAGCATTCCGGCGCCCGATGTCGATGTTGAACAACTTCGGGCGACCCTGGAATATAATCCTGAGATCATTCTCGCTGTCGCGCAGGTGCGCCAGGCCGAGGCGAGGATCGATCTCGCCCGGTCGGAGAAGCGGCCCGATTTCGGCATCAATGTCAGCTATGGCCGGCGCGATCCGATGTTCGGCGATGTCGTCTCGGTCATGGGCTCGATCACGCTCCCCATTTTTGCGGGCAGGCGGCAGAATCCGAGGATTGCCGCCGCTGAAACCGAAGCGAGCGCAGCGCAAGCAATCCAGCTTGATCGCTTGCGCGAACTGCAAGCGCAATTCGAGGCCGACCTTGCCGCCTGGCGCAGCGCATACCGGCAGTGGCAGCGAGCCACGGAGGAGTTGCTACCCCTCGCCCAAAGCCGTGCTGATCTGGAAAGGGCCAGCTTCGCGGCAAACCGCGCCGAACTGCTCGACGTCATCGAAGCGATCAAGGCGCTGGCGCTCTTACAAATCGAGATCCTTGAGCGTGAGGAGGCGACAGTTGAAGCCGCTACGACCTTGCGACTGACCTATACGGAGTTCCAGCCATGAGAGCCAAAATGGGAGCCGCGTGGGACAAACTGTCGCCGCGCCAGAAATCCTGGACGATGGCGGCAACGGTCGCCCTGATCAGCGTCACCGCAGGATACGGGTTATCGCAGCTGGGTGAGAGCGGAAGTCAGGCAAATGGCAACGGGGGATCATCCAGCGCCGAATGTGAGGACGTGCTTTACTGGTACGATCCGATGGTGCCGGGACAGCGTTTCGACGAGCCTGGAAAATCGCCGTTCATGGATATGGAACTTGTTCCCAAATGCGCTGGCGAGGAGGCCACCTCCGGGGTTCAGATCGACGCGGGGCTTGTCCAGAACTTCGGCATCCGCACCGCCGAGGCCGAATACGGCGTACTTGAGCCGGACGTGTCCGTTACCGGTGTTCTCGCTTACAACGGGCGGGACGTTGCAATTGTCCAGCCAAGGGCTGGCGGCTTTGTACAACGAACCTATGGGCGTGCTCCAGACGATGTGGTGAGCCGAGGCGCGCCGCTGGCCGATATTCTCGTACCCGAATGGGGAGGAGCGCAGCAGGAATATCTGGCCGTCCTGAACAGCGGCGATGAACAGCTTGCACAGGCCATGCGCGAGCGGATGCGGCTGCTCGGCATGTCGAATGGGCAAATTTCATCGGTGGGCCGGACCGGCCGCGCGCAGGCGACGATCACGGTCACCGCGCCGACCGGCGGGGCCATCACCATGCTCGGCGTGCGACCCGGCATGACCGTGATGGCAGGCCAGACCCTGGCGGAAATAACCGGATTCTCGCCGATCTGGCTCGAGGCATCGGTGCCCGAAACACAAGCAGCGAATATCCGGGTCGGCCAACCTGTCAGTGCAACCCTGACCGCGTTTCCCGATGAGAGATTTTCCGGACCGATCATCGCGATCTTGCCGAGCGTACAGGATGCCAGCCGGACAATCACCGTCCGCGCACAATTGCCCAATCCTTCCGGACGGCTCAAGCCGGGCATGTTCGCGCAGGTCTCGCTGACCCCCGACACCCGGCGCGCTCTGCTGGTTCCTTCCGAAGCGGTGATCCGGACCGGGCGCCGCACCATCGTCATGATCAAGCAGGACGAGGGCGGCTTCATGCCTGCCGAAGTCCGGATCGGCCGTGAGGCGGGAGGCAGGACCGAAGTGCTGGCCGGCCTTTCGCAAGGCGAAGAGGTCGTGACCTCGGGCCAGTTCCTGCTCGATTCCGAGGCAAGCCTGGCAGGGCTCGATGTTCGTGCGATCGATGAGGCAGGCCCGGACCGGGACGGTGAAGACCAACCAGCGACATTCAGCGCAATCGGGACGATCGAGAAGATTGCCGATGGCTCCGTCACGCTGCGGCACGGACCTGTCCCGCGGCTAGACTGGCCCGCCATGACGATGAGTTTCCGCACGAAGAATGCAGCGCAGATCAGCGGGTTCGAGGAAGGCGATAGAGTGCGCTTTACCTTCACCCAGCAGGACGCCGGCCCCCGTATCGAGACCATCAGGAGTGCCGGGCAATGATCGCGCGCATTATCGATGCCTCGATCGCCAATCGGCTTTTCATCGTCCTCGCCGCCATAGCTGTGACCCTTGGCGGGTTCTGGGCCGTCCGCACAACTCCGGTCGATGCTTTGCCCGATCTGTCCGATGTCCAGGTTGTCGTCCGATCCAACTATCCGGGCCAGGCGCCCCGGATTGTCGAGGACCAGGTGACCTACCCGATGGCCACGACCATGCTGTCGGTGCCGGGAGCGAAGACCGTACGCGGCTACTCGATGTTCGGCGACAGCTACGTCTATATCATTTTCGAGGACGGTACCGACCTTTACTGGGCACGGTCGCGGGTGCTCGAATATCTCAATCAGGTGCAGAACCGCCTGCCCGAGGGTGTTACGAGCACGCTCGGTCCGGATGCGACGGGCGTGGGGTGGATTTACGAATATGCGCTTGTCGACCGCACCGGCGGACATGATCTGGCGGGGCTGCGAAGCCTGCAGGACTGGTTCCTGCGATACGAGCTCAAGACCATTCCAGGCATCGCCGAAGTGGCGAGTGTCGGCGGCATGGTCAAACAATACCAGGTCGTGCTCGAACCTTACCGGATGGCATCGTTCGGCGTCACGCATGCCGAGATCGTAAACGCCATCCAGTCGTCCAACCAGGAGGCCGGCGGTTCGATCGTCGAGATGGGTGAGGCCGAATACATGGTACGCGCGTCGGGCTATCTGACGACGCTGGACGATTTCCGCGAGATTCCCCTCAGGACTGCAACTGGCGGGGTTCCGGTTACCCTTGGCGATGTCGCCACAATCCAGGTCGGGCCGGAGCTGCGCCGCGGCATTGCCGAGCTCAACGGCGAAGGAGAGGTCGCCGGCGGCATCATCGTTCTCAGACAGGGCGCGGACGCTCGCAGCGCAATCCAGGCGGTCGAGGAAAAGCTGGACGAATTGCAGGCGAGCCTTCCCGAGGGCGTCGAGATCGTCACCACCTACGACCGATCGCAGCTTATCGACGCCTCGGTGGAGAATTTGACGACCAAGCTGATCGAGGAGTTCATCGTCGTCGCGCTCGTATGCGCCCTTTTCCTGTGGCACGCGCGCTCAGCGCTGGTCGCGATCATAACCCTTCCCCTGGGCGTGCTGGCGGCGTTCATCGTGATGCGTTTCCAGGGGGTGAATGCCAATATCATGTCGCTGGGCGGGATCGCTATCGCGGTCGGCGCCATGGTCGATGCAGCCGTTGTGATGATCGAAAATGCGCACAAGCATCTCGAGCGATGGGAGCATGAAAATCCCGAGACGGTGCTTTCGGTCAACGAACGCTGGCGCATCATTGCCGATGCTTCGAAAGAGGTCGGACCCGCGCTGTTTTTCAGCCTTCTGATCATAACCTTGTCGTTCCTGCCCGTGTTTACCCTGCAAGCCCAGGAAGGCCGGTTGTTTGCACCGCTTGCCTTCACCAAGACCTATGCCATGGCGGCCGCTGCGCTGCTGTCGGTTACGCTGGTTCCGGTGATGATGGGCTGGCTGATCAGGGGTAAGATACCGTCAGAAGACTCCAATTTCCTCAATCGCTGGCTGACCAGGATTTACCGACCGGGGCTTAATTGGGTGATGCGCTGGCCCAAAGCCACGCTCGCGGTTGCAGGCGCAATCTTCCTCACCACGCTGATCCCCTTCTCGCAGCTCGGCGGAGAGTTTCTCCCGCCGCTCGACGAGGGCGATCTGCTCTACATGCCGAGCGCCCTTCCCGGTCTATCGCCAGGCGAGGCCTCGGCGCTGCTGCAGCGGACCGACCGCCTCATCAAATCGGTACCGGAAGTCGAAACAGTCTTCGGCAAGGCCGGCCGTGCAGATACGGCTACCGACCCGGCTCCGCTCACCATGTTCGAGACCACGATCCGGTTCCGGCCGCGGGAGGAATGGCGCGAAGGCATGACGACCGATGCGCTGATCGAAGAACTCGACCGGGTCGTTCAAGTGCCCGGTCTCGCCAATGTCTGGGTACCCCCTATCCGTAATCGCATCGATATGCTTGCGACCGGAATCAAGAGCCCGATCGGCGTTAAGGTCTCGGGCGAGGATCTTGCCGAGATCGAACGGGTGGCGCTCGAGGTCGAGGGTGTGGCAAAGACGATCCCCGGCGTCAGTTCGGCTCTGGCCGAGAGGCTTTCCGGCGGGCGCTATGTCGATGTCGACATCGATCGCGCCGCAGCGGCGAGGTACGGCCTTAACATCTCCGATGTCCAGCAGATCGTCTCGGGCGCTATAGGCGGGGCCAATGTCGCGCGGACTGTCGAAGGCCTGGCGCGCTATCCGATCAATGTGCGCTACCCCCGTGAAATTCGTGACAGCGTGGACGAATTGCGAACCTTGCCTCTGCTGACTCCGTCGGGACAACAGATTACGCTCGGCACGGTCGCACGGATCGGCGTCAGCGATGGCCCTCCCATGCTCAAGAGCGAGCAGGGACGATTGACCAGCTACATCTATGTGGATGTGCGCGACCGCGATCTTACATCGGTGGTTGCCGACCTCCAGGAAGCGGTTGCCGCGGGCGTCAATCTTCCGGCAGGCGTCAGCCTGTCCTACGCGGGTCAGTTCGAGTACCTTACCCGCGCCTACGAACGGCTGCAGATCGTCGTACCCGCCACGCTCGTCATCATTTTCCTGCTGCTCTATCTGATCTTCAGAAGGTGGGACGAGGCAATGCTTATCATGGGTACGCTGCCATTCGCCCTGTCAGGCGGCTACTGGCTCCTCTATCTGATGGGCTACAACCAGTCGGTCGCAACTGCCGTCGGATTCATTGCCCTGGCCGGTGTATCGGCCGAGTTCGGCGTGATCATGCTGATCTATCTCAAGGCAGCCCTCGAGAAACGAAGTGGTGATTTGAGTGCCGAGGAAGTGGATCAGGCGATCCGCGAAGGGGCGCTCTTGCGTGTCCGGCCCAAGGCGATGACCGTAGCGGTGATCCTTGCGGGTCTGTTCCCGATCTTGATCGGAACCGGAGCTGGCTCGGAGGTGATGAGCCGGATCGCGGCACCGATGATTGGCGGTATGATTACCGCGCCGCTCCTGTCCATGTTCGTACTTCCCGCCGCATATTTGCTGTTGCGGCGGCCCCGTCCGGAAAAACCGGTCAATCCCCAAGGAGAAGAAGAATGCGTACCACAACCTATATGATCTTGCTCGCAGCTCCGCTGGCATTGGCAGCTTGCGACAATGCCGCCGAAACAACCGAACAGCCTGGAACGATGATGTCCGACGACATGGCGGATGCCGATGCCATGCCGATGTCGGACGACATGCCGATGATGGATTCCGCCGCAGCTGGACAAGCCGGAAGCGGCGAAGGATCGGTTACGGAAATTAACGAGGCCGAGGGCAAGATCACGATCGATCACGGTCCGATCGCTGCGGTTGGCTGGCCGGCGATGACAATGGCCTTCTCCGCAGATGAGGACAGCATGGACAAGGTCGCGGTCGGCGATCGCGTCACCTTCGAATTTCAAACCACGGAAGGCGGCGGCGGCGAACTGACCGCGATTGCCAAGCAGTAAGGATCAGACAGCGCCGTGCCGAGATGGGCGCGGCGCTGGCTTCCGAGCTTTCTGAAATCCGACCTGACCATTGATACTGGAGATGACGATGACCTGCGATGGAATGATGCAGAACCCCATGATGATGCTGGCCATGGGTGCGGTCTGGATTGGATTGCTGGGCTTAATAATACTCGGGATCTTCGCACTCATAAAATATCTCAAGTCATGAGCTGTCCTCGTGGCGTCTGCAGACAAAAATCTGGCGGGATCAGCTATTCGGCCATTGTGGAACGCCTGGTGCTTCGACAGAGTATTCGAACGACGCGCTCTTAATAGGGAATGACAGATGACCGACACTCTTTCCGACACGGCTGACAAGCCGGTCCCCAGCGGAACTGCCGTCGATCCGGTCTGCGGCATGAGCGTAGAAATCGAGGGCGCCAGCTTCGTCCACGAGCACAAAGGCTCACATCATTATTTCTGCTCCTCGCGCTGCCTTGACAAATTTCGGGCCGATCCTGAGCTCTACCTTTCGAAGGCGCACCTCGATGCTGTCGAGGATGTCCCGGAAGGTACGATATACACCTGTCCGATGCATCCGGAGATCCGGCAGCCGGGGCCGGGCTCCTGCCCGATATGCGGGATGGCCCTCGAACCCGAAACGGTCACCTTGAACGAGGGTCCCGATCCCGAACTGGTCGACATGCGGCGAAGGTTCTGGTGGAGCGCGCTCTTCACCCTGCCGCTCTTCGCTTATGCGATGGGCGACATGATCCCGTCGCGACCGTTCGATCAGATCATCGAACCCGCTTTCGCGCAGTGGCTGCAGCTTCTGCTGGCCACTCCGGTGGTGCTTTGGGGCGGCTGGCCCTTCTTCACCCGCGCGCTGCAATCAGTCCGAACCATGAACCTCAACATGTTCACCCTGATCGGCTTCGGCGTTGCCATCGCTTATCTGTTCAGCCTTGTGGCAACCCTCGCCCCGGACATCTTTCCCGAGGCTTTCCGCGATCATGCGGGCCGGGTCGGCGTCTATTACGAGGCAGCAGCGGTTATCACGACCCTCGTGCTGCTCGGGCAGGTGCTCGAACTCAAGGCGCGCGGATCCACATCGAGCGCCTTGCGGGCGCTTCTCGAGCTCGCGCCCCCGACCGCGATGAAGATTTTCGGTCGCGGGGACGAGCGCGAAGTTCCGCTTGATGAATTGACGTCTGGGGACCTTCTGCGCGTGCGTCCGGGCGACAAGGTCCCCGTCGATGGCACGCTCGAGGATGGAAGCAGTGCCATCGACGAATCCATGATCAGTGGCGAGCCCATTCCCGTCAAGAAAAGCGCGGGCGATCAGGTAATCGGGGGCACTGTCAACCAGACCGGCAGCTTCACCATGCGCGCGACGCAGGTCGGCGCGGACACCATGCTCTCGAAGATCGTGCAGATGGTGGCGGAGGCGCAGCGCAGCCGGGCACCGATCCAGCGGCTCGCCGACCAAGTCACCGGATGGTTCGTGCCCATCGTCGTCCTTGTCGCTATCGTGAGTTTTGTCGTCTGGGCCATCTGGGGACCGGCACCGGCCCTTGCCTACGCGCTCGTCAACGCGGTCGCCGTTCTGATCATCGCCTGTCCCTGCGCGCTCGGACTGGCGACGCCAATGTCGATCATGACCGGCACCGGCAAGGGAGCCCAGCACGGCATCCTGATCAAGAACGCCGAAGCGCTCGAAACGCTGGAAAAGATCGATACGCTGGTTGTCGACAAGACCGGCACACTGACCCGGGGCAAGCCCGATCTTGTCGACGTAAAACCGCAGTCAGATTTCGACGAGCAGGAATTGCTGAGCCTTGTCGCTGCCGTTGAGAGAGGAAGCGAGCATCCGCTCGCCCACGCGATCGTGGAAGGGGCTCAAAACAGGGGCGCTGCCATTCTCGACGCTTCCGATATCGAATCCGTGACCGGCGAAGGTATCCAGGCAAATGTCGACAAGCGCCTGGTCGCGATCGGGAATGAAAAGATGATGGAGCGTATAGGGGCGCTCGAAGAAGGCTGGCGGTCAACGGCGGACGAAGGCCGAAGCCTCGGACAGACGGTGATGTTCGTGGCCGTGGACGGGGCACCGGCAGGCCTTATCGCGGTCGCCGATCCGATCAAGGCAACCAGCCGCACCGCTATTGCCGCGTTGCATGAGCGCGGCATCAAGATCGTGATGCTTACCGGCGACAGCGAAGCCACCGCGCGTGCGGTAGCAAGCCAGGTCGGTATCGACGAAGTCGAAGCGAACGTCTCGCCCGAGGACAAACATCGCAAGATCGAGCAGTTGAAGAGCGAGGGTCGCCGGGTCGCTATGGCCGGCGACGGCATAAACGACGCACCCGCGCTTGCCGCTTCGCATGTCGGCATCGCGATGGGAACGGGTACCGATGTCGCGATCGAAAGCGCGGGCGTGACATTGGTGCGCGGCGACCTCGTCGGCGTTGTTCAGGCGCTCGTCCTGTCTCGGGCCACTATGCGCAACATCAGGCAGAACCTGTTCTTTGCCTTTGCGTATAATGCGCTCGGCATACCGGTCGCAGCAGGTGTCCTCTATCCATGGACCGGGTTGCTTTTGAACCCGATGATCGCGGCCGCAGCGATGAGCCTGTCTTCGGTATCGGTGATCGGCAACGCCCTGCGCCTGCGCGGCCTCGCTCTTCCCAAATTCGATACCTGAGCGATGGGGACGGGACGGAGATCGCAGGAGTGACGAATCAGACGATGCAGGATCAGGACCAAATCTCTGAGGAATCGCGCGAATGGCGCGGTGCTCATCCAGCCCTCTGGATCGCGATATTCGGAATTCTCATCGCTTTCGCCTGGGAGATGCTCCAGCTTCCTTTCTACCAGTCGGGAGGTCTGTCGCCTGCCGAGGCAGCACGTCGCTGCGGCCTGGCCTCGTTCGGCGATGCCGGGATCATGGTGGCCGCTTATCTCGGCGCCTCTGTCGGCAGTGGTAAAACGCCGTGGCTCGTAGACTGGCCGATCTCGCGTTTTGTCGTGTTCCTGGGAATCGGCCTGGCCATTACTGCCATGGTCGAAGTGCTGGCTGTCGGTGCCGACTGGGGGTGGTCCTATAGTGCAATCATGCCGCTTGTGCCCGGGACCAAAATCGGCCTGGTACCGATCGTGATGTGGGTCGCGGTTCCCACGGCCACCTTGTGGCTCGCGCGCCGTCTCGGCACCGGACCCCGCTGATCGCAAACCGGGATCTCCTATCCCTCGACAGCTGCCGGCTGCGGTCCCGATGGTGATCGACTTACCCGAAATCCGGCAATCAGGGCCAGCAGCGTGAGCAATTGCGCGCCGATCGTCTCGACAGTCGGGAAGAAGCCGAGTTCGGCGAGGCGCGGCAAGCCGGCAATGAAAGTGGCGGAAAGAACTCCGGCCTCCTGGAAAGCGCCCACGCCCTTGCCCGCGAGAATGACCGCAAGGATCGCAATCAGGATAGCACTGTAGCGGAAGAACTGGGTGATCGGCAGTTTGCGGCTGTAGCGCAGCATGGCCCATGCAATGAGCGCCAGCAGCGCTACTGCGGACAAGGCACCTGCCAGTATGATGCCGCTGCTCTGCGGGTTCCACAGGGCAGCGTAGAACAGGATAGTCTCGAACGCTTCCCGGTAGACGACCACGAATGCAAGACCAAAGAGAAACCATGCCGATCCGCGCGAAAGCGCCTTGCCCATTTTTTCCTGGATATAGCGCCGCCACTCCTCGGCCTGGGATTTGCCATGCATCCAGATCCCGACCGATACGAGAATGACAGCCGCAAGCAGCGCGCCGATCCCTTCGGTCATCTCGCGGCTCGCCCCGCTGATGCTTACGAAGTAGGTTGCTACGACCCAGGTGGCGACACCTGCGAAAAGAGCAGCGATCCACCCACCATGGATATAGGGCAATACCTCGGAGCGCTGCGACTTTTTCACAAAGGCGATCATGGCGATCACAACCAGAATTGCTTCGATCCCCTCGCGCAGGAGAATGGTGAACGCCCCGAGAAAGGTCGAGATTTCGCTGGCCGCCTCAGGAGCCAACGCTTCCTCGGCTCTTGCCAGCAGACTATCGATGCGAGCCCTTAGTTGCTGTAGTTCGGATGGGTCCGCACCGGACTCTATTCCGGCCCGGAATTGCCCGAGCGCCTGTTCTACCTCCCGCATCAAACCGCCATCGCGCGTTGCCAGGAGGGCCTCCAGGGGTTCAAACCCGTCGAGATAGGCAGACAGGGCAAGCTGCCGCGCTTCCTCTCGGTTGCCAGCCCGATAAGCTGACAGGCTGCGATCGAGCGTATCGCGAACGAAGGCGAGCGAACCTGCGTCATTTGCCTGTCCCACCGCATCGGGATTGGCGCGAAGATAGGCCATGACGGCGAGCGCACGGTCCTCGCCGATCTCCTCGGCCAGACTTTCCGGTGTGAGCGCGGCGAGCGTCTCGAGATCGGGGACAAGCTGGCGTATGCCATCATCTTCACGCCAGATACGCTCGCCTTTGGCCATATCTTCTAAAGCAATGCTGCCGGCATAGAATGCAAGCGCCCAGCGATCCTCGTCGGGCAGCGATGCGAAGCTGGCCATGGACGTTCCTTCCAGCCCTTGCGTGATGACCTGGTAAAGCCCGAACGCACTGCGCTGCCGTGCCCGGTCGATATCGGTAAAGTCTATCGGCGGGGGATCGAGCGCCTGCTTTGCGGCTGGTGGCGCACTTCCGGCGGCGCCGTGACACGAGGCGCAGTTCTGCGCGAAGAGAGTGCGGGCGCGGACAAGGTCGGGCGCCTGCGAAGGGGCGAGCGGAACCGGGTAGGCTGTCAGCAACGAGGCTGCCAGCGCGCGCGCGAAGCGCCCAACTCGCTCGGCGGGTTCCTTGTTGGCGATCAGAGCTCGCAGCTGGTCCGATCGGCGGATGAGTGCTTGATTGTCTTTAGTGTCCGGAAATGCAGCAACCTGCCGCGCCACGACATCGGAAAACTCCACCATTTCGCGATATTCGAATTCGTCGGCAACACGTCCGTCGGAAACCGCGGAGGCGTAGTCGACCGCGATATAATCGAGCAGACGCCAGGTGGTTCGCACATCGGGTTCTTCCGCGTTCGCGGTGACGGACAGACACAGCGCAAGCGCCAGCAGAATGAGCCGCAGTGCCGGATGGACGGTGGCGGAGACGATGCGATGCATGAGGGGTCTCTACATCTGTTGCAATTAATTCGCAATAGTAGGGTCTAGACGGAAATGTATTTCCTCCAACCCCCGATCGCGGGGATATTCTGGAGTTTAGGTAGAGCGCAGTTCGCCACGGGCCTGTTTGAAGACTTCGGCACTTCCCCACACCGCCAGTCCTGCCATGATGCTCGCCACAACCAGATCGGGCCACGCACGGCCGGTGCCGAAAACGCCAATCGCTGCCGCCAGCACGGCGATATTACCGATCGCGTCGTTGCGCGAACAGATCCACACCGAGCGCATGTTCGCATCGCCCGAGCGATACCGGAACAGCATCGCGGCGACGGCGAGATTTACCGCCAGAGCAAGAGAACCGATGGCGCCCATCGTTCCCGGGTCGGGCGACGCCCCGACAAAGAAACCCCAGATGGCCGAGCCGAGCACCCACAGGCCGAAAGCCAGCATGGTCGCCGCCTTTACGAGAGCCGCACGCGCGCGCCAGACGAGCGCCATGCCCGCTACGCCGAGACTGATAGCATAGTTTGCCGCATCACCGAGAAAGTCGAGCGCGTCGGCCTGCAAGGCGCGCGAATCCGCAGCAATGCCTGCCACGATCTCCACGCCGAACATGATTGCATTAAGGCCCAGTGCGATCCACAGAATGCGCCGCCATGTCGGATCGTTGTTGTTTGCACCGGCCTCATCGGGGCCGCAGCAGGTCTTTCCCATTTACTCGACTCCTTGCGTCGATCCGCCCTATGCACCTTGTAGTAACTACAAGGTCAAGCGGCAGGAGCCTTTGTCATGAGAATTGGTCAACTTGCCCGGATAACCGGCGTCAAATCCGAAACAATCCGCTTCTACGAGCGCGAAGGTATCCTCGCTGCCCCTCCGCGCACGAAGGCCAATTATCGCGATTATGGACCAGCAGAGGAAGCGCGCCTTACCTTCATACGGCGCGCGCGTGATCTCGGCTTCTCGATGGCACGCATCAGGGAATTGCTCGATCTCTCCGATGATGCCGACCGGTCCTGCGCGGGCATCGACGCTCTGGCCAGAAGCCATCTCGGCGAGGTCGAGCGCAAGATCGCGAGCCTGGAGGCGTTGCGGACGGAACTTGGGCGTATGATCGCTGCCTGCGAGCAAGACACTGTAGGCGATTGCCGCATCATCGATGCACTTGCGGGTACCGCCGAGCCTTGATGTCCGCGCCTCGTGCGCCAGTTCGGTCAGGCTCGCCAATGCACGGCTTTTGTCGGCCGCCCATAAGAGACTTAACTTCGGGAAAGGCCGACGAGTGCGAAGCTGCCCGTGTCGCCATCCCGGGTCTGTCGAACGGGCTATGATGCTGCTGTCGGCCAGTTCCAGACGGCCATTTTTTCAATGCTCATATCCTCCATCGTGTAGGCGATCCCGCCGACGCCAAGCCCGGAGCGGCGCAGCCCTGCAAAAGGCATCCAGTCGACGCGGAACGCAGTATGGTCGTTCACCATCACCGCCGATCCAGTCAGAGACGCGACGCAATGATTTGCGATTGACAGCCGATCGGTAAATACAGCGGCCTGAAAGGCGTAAGGCAGGGCATTGGCCTGCTCGATAGCCAGATCGATATCGTCATAGCCATACACGCAGATCACGGGGCCGAAGATTTCTTCCTGGGACACCTTGGCACTTTCGGGAGGATCGACAATGACGGTCGGGGAGAAAAAAGTGTCACTCAGACGGCTTCCCCCGCACACCAGGGTGCCGCCTGCTGCGATGGCCTCATCGACCCAGCGTTCGACGCGGTCGACTTCCTCCGTTCGGATCAGGGGTCCGCATTGGGTTTCGGCATCGGCGGGATCGCCCACGACTAGCTTTTCGACAGCTCGCCCTAAGTCATTGGCGAAGTCTTTCAATTCTGCAGCAGGGACGAATACGCGCTGTACGGAAACGCAGACCTGACCCGAATGGTAGAATCCGCCTTTAAGCAACGAGGCGATCACCGCTTCGCGTTCCACGCCGCTGTCCACGATTACCGGCGCCGCCCCGCCGTGCTCGAGAGCAATGCGGGTTCCCGGCGCCAGCTTCGAGCGGAGCATCCAGCCAATTTTCGCAGAACCGATGAATGAGAAGAATGCCGTCCGCGGATCGGTTACCATTCTTTCGGCGATATCGTTGCTGCAAGGTGTGAACCGGCACCAGGCCTCAGGCAGGCCGGCTTCGCTAAGAATGCTCACGAAGCTGAGGCATGACAGAGGCGTTTCCAGTGCAGGCTTGATGAGTACGGGGCACCCGGTTGCCACTGCCGGGCCGACCTGATGGACGATCAAATTGAGGGGGTGATTGAATGCAGAGATTGCCACGACAGGACCGATCGGTTCGCGGAAGGTATAGGCCGTCCTTCCCGCACCCGCTTCTGTCAGGTCCATCGGAATTTCATGGCCGCCGCCCTCACTCAGCGCCTGAACGCACAAGTCGACGCTGTTGATCGCGCGTCTGGCTTCCACCCGCGCATCGACCAGGGGCTTGCCGCCCTCCCTGACGATCTGGAGAGCCAATTCCTCGGCTCGTTCACGCATGATATCCGCCGCCCGCCGGAGGATGGCGATACGCTCGTGCACGGCAAGCCAGCAATTGCGGTCGCGGTGGAGCAACTGCGCCTCATTCAGCCATTCATCGATTTGGGCCCAGTCGACAAGCGGCACTTCTGCAACCGGCTCGCGGTCGAAGGGATTGCGAACGATCGTTTTCATAGCTCGCACACCTTCGCGCCGAGTTCGTCGATCAGCACCTTCTTGTTTTCGGAATAGTCGACAGGCAGATCGACAAGGTGCACGCCGCCAGCCTCGAATGCGGCGTTCAGGACCGCCACAAGATCTGCGCTCCGCTCGACCCGGTGACCGGTCGCTCCATAGCTTTGTGCGTAGGTGACGAAGTCGGGATTGGAAAAGGTTAGGCCGTAGTCCGGAAAGCCGAGCTGGTCCTGCTTCCAGCGGATCATGCCGTATGCCGCATCGTTCAGGACGAGTACGACGAGGTTCAGGCCCAGCCTGACGGCCGTTTCCAGCTCCTGCGAGTTCATCATGAACCCGCCATCGCCGCATACCGCGAGCACTCTGCGCCCCGGCGACAGCATCGCCGCCATCATGGCCGATGGAAGGCCTGCGCCCATCGTCGCCAATGCATTGTCGAGAAGGATGGTGCCCGGTTCATTCGCAATGTAGTTTCTGGCGAACCAGATCTTGTAGATACCGTTGTCGAGCGCAACGATATCATCGCGCGCCATTACGCTGCGTACGTCGGCAACCACGCGCTGGGGGACCATCGGAAAACGTTCGTCGTCGCTGGTTTCGGAAATGTGCGAAGCAATCTCGTGATGCAGGGCGGTATAATAGCTGCGATCGCACTGCAGCTTGCCATCCAGGCGGTTTCCCAGCCGCTCGACCGAACCGGCAATGTCACCGATTACCTCCAGCTGCGGGAAATAGACCTGATCGACTTCGGCCGCCTTGTAATTGATATGGATGACGGTCTGCCCGCCCGGCTCCATGAAGAAGGGCGGCTTCTCCACCACGTCGTGACCGATATTGACGATCAGATCGGCCTTCTCGATCGCGCAGTGAACATAATCGCCCGACGATAGCGCCGCGGTGCCCAGATAGAGCTCGTTATCTTCATCGACCACGCCCTTGCCCATCTGGGTGTCGAAGAAGGGAAAGCCGGTATCGGCCACGAATTTGCGCAACGCCTTCGAAGCGCGGCGGCGGTTTGCTCCGGCTCCGATCAGCAGTAATGGCCGCTCAGCCGCGATGATCCGCTCGGCCGCTTCGTCGAGCGCCGCATCTCCGGCGACCGCATAACGCCTGTGATGCGGCGGTATGACCGGTTCGATCGTTTCCTCTTCAGCGATATCTTCCGGAAGCTCGAGCAGCACAGCGCCCGGTCTTTCTTCCTGCGCCAGGCGGAAACCCTCGCGAACGAGCGAGGGGATGCGATTGCCGTTCACGATCTGGGTCGAAGCCTTGCATAGCGGCGTAAACAGCGAAACAACGTCGACAATTTGGAACTGCGCCTGTTTCGATGTCTTTATCGGTTTCTGCCCGGTGATGATGATGAGCGGAAAGGCCCCGAGCGCGGCATAGGCTGCCGGAGTTGTCAGGTTCGTCGCACCAGGCCCGAGAGTTGCGAGGCAAACCCCCGCCTTGCCGGTCAGACGGCCATAGGTCGCCGCCATGAAGCCCGCACCTTGCTCATGGCGCGTCAATACCAATTCGATTGAGGACGTGCGCAGGGATTCCAGCAGGTCGAGGTTTTCTTCGCCGGGAACGGCAAAGATGTATTCCACCTNTTCAGCCTCTAATGCAGCGATAAACAAGTCAGAGGCTTTCATTTTCGATATTCCCTTTTCAGAAGCATGAATGCCCTACGGCAATGCTTTCTCACTACAACCGCAAAGAGAGTCACAGACGCAAGGAGCCCCGCCTCATTCGCACCATGCCGTTCAGCGAATGTTCTGAAATGCGCGTAGCCGCAAAAAGTATCCTAAAAATCATAGCCCTTGGGTTTGGTAGGAAGGTAGGGACTGCGTTTCTTGACATTCCCACCGCCGCAGTATGAGTCCGCGATCCACCTTGTGTGCCCCCACGCGAAACCGGTGCAATTTGCGACATCGGCGAAAATGTTTTGCTTGCCCATCAAGGCATGGCGGAGACAGATATTTTCCCGCGCTGGAATCACGTGCCGATGACATTCGGATGCCTGAATGGCTAGGCCAGTGATCGGCGGTGCAGTTGACCTATCTGCATTGACATGATCGACGAGTACCGGGCCCAGACCTGATTTCTATCGTCCAGAGAATCAGAGATATCTGCCGATCATCCAAGGAACCAATATGTACCGAAGTCTTGGTCTTTCGATCGCCGTTGCAGTCTTCGCGAGCGATCTCATTTCAAAATGGCTTATTGTGAATGTGGTCATGGACCCTGCCCGCACGATAGATGTTTTTCCATTCTTCAATCTGGTGCTCGGATATAATCGCGGTGTTACATTCGGCCTTCTGAGTTCCGGCAATCCAATCGCGCCCTATTTGCTGTCCGGGTTCGCGCTTCTTGTCGTGGGCGTTCTGGCCAGATGGCTCTGGCGCAGTACCGTACGCCTCGAATCCGCCGCGATAGGTTCGATCATTGGCGGTGCATTGGGTAACGTTGCCGACCGACTGGCGGACGGAGCGGTCACCGATTTTCTCGACTTCTATGTCGGCGGCTATCACTGGCCGGCGTTCAATCTCGCAGATGTCGGAATAGTCCTTGGAGTGGCATTGCTTCTCGTTACCTGGTGGTCCGGAGAAACGCAGCGCGACGATGGCACCGCGCCGAAAGTGTAGATTCTGCGCTTTTGCCGAGGCAATCTTTAGGCGGATTTTCTAGCAAGCCCGCCGATGATGCCGCAGTCGGTGGCAGTGCCCCCATCGCAGGCCCGTGCCAGGCCGATCAGTTCCTGTCTCATCGCCTGCAGCTGTTCGATCTGCTCTTCCACCCGGCGCAAATGATTTCGTGCCAAATTCGCAGCGTCCTTGCAATCCCGGTTTGGTGCGTCCGACACTTCGAGCAGCGAGCGAACTTCGGACACCGAAAAGCCCAAACCCCGAGCCCGCCGGATGAATACGAGCCGTTCGACATCGGCGTCTGCGTAAATCCTTCGTCCCGACTGGGAGCGCGGAGCGGGCTTCAGAAGACCGATCTCTTCATAATAGCGAACGGTGTTGACTTTGGTCCCGGTCGCGCGGGCAATTTTTCCTATCTGCATTCTTTAATCCTCGATGATGGCCATCGCAGGGTGTGTGTCTCCGCGACGCAATCGCACATCGGCCGTCAGACTTTCTGCGAAANGTNCGCAGAAAGTCCTTGATCCTCCAGTAACTGGAGATTGTAAAGCTNANAAANCATGAGTTTAGATGATTCGGAAGACTGTGGTTGCACCGGCGACCCNGAGAGGGCGGTTGACGATCCGCAATACCGCCGCGCGCTTTGGATCGTGATTATCCTCAATGTCGGTTTCGGCATGATCGAGCTGGCCGCCGGGTTTTTAGCCGCGAGCCAGGCGCTCAAAGCCGACGCGCTGGATTTCCTTGGCGATGGCTCGATCACCTTCATCGGACTGCTTGCGCTCGGATGGACGGCATCGACGCGTGCTCGGGTGGCGCTCGCGCAAGGTTTGTTTCTGGCGGCGCTTGGTGTGAGTGTGATCGGCGCGGCGATCTGGCGCATGTTCGATATGGTGCAGCCGGAAGCCGGCATCATGGGCTGGGTGGGGTTTGTCGCCCTGCTTATCAACCTTGCCGCCGTTTTTGTGCTCGCTCGCTTTCGCAAAGGAGGCGATGCTCAAGCGCGCGCGATATGGCTATTTTCACGCAACGATGCCCTGGCCAATGTCGCGGTCATCGTCGCAGCCGGTTTGGTTTATTGGTTGGGAAGCGCATGGCCTGATATCATCGTGGCCGCTGCGATTGCGTTTTTGTTCCTCCATTCGGCTCTCGAAATTATCCGCCATGCGCGCAGCGATATGAAGACGCAGCAGATTGCATGATGAAATATTTGGCGCGCCTGTCCGGCATTTGCCTGGCCCTTCTGTTGTCGTTCGGCAGCGCGCAAGCGTTGGCGGCAGAACCCAACACGATCTGGCGCTTGCTCGATTACATGGCGGTAGATTATGCAGCTGCCGTCGAGGACGGCGAAGTCGTCAACGAACTCGAATATGAGGAAATGGTCGAATTCGCCGGTTCGGTACGATCGGGTATTGCGGAATTGCCTGAAAGCCCCGGTCGCGTTCGGCTAGAGGCAAACGCGAAGCAACTTGAAGCCGATATCCTCTCGATGGCCCCCGTTGATCAAGTTGCCACGGCAGCCAGAAAGCTCGCTGCGGATCTCCTAGCCATCTATCCGATCACGCTCTCGCCTTCGAGGGCGCCCGATCTTGAGCGCGGAAGACTGCTGTACCAGGAGACTTGTGCCAGTTGCCACGGGGTGTCAGGAAACGGTCGCGGGCCGGCGTCTGCGGGCCTTGATCCACCGCCGATCGCATTTACCGACGTCGATCGCGCGCGCCAGCGTAGCATTATGGGTCTCTATCAGGTTATCGACCAAGGGATCGATGGCACCGCCATGCCCGGTTTCTCACAGCTCTCCTCCGACGATCGTTGGGCCCTGGCCTTCTATTCGGGATCCGTCGCCTTTGAGGCGGCGGACGAAGGGGCGCGTCTATGGAAGTCAGATTCCGAACTACGTAAACGCTTTCCCGATCTTGCCGCTCTCACGAAGATCACGCCGGACGAACTGGCAGGAGAGATCGGGCAAGAGCGCGCGGACGCGCTCATGGCCTATCTTCGGGCCAACCCGTCGGCGATCGCCGATGCAGCGGGGCCTCTTGGCATCACACGTACCCGGCTCGCAGAAGCTGAACGCGCCCACGCGAACGGGAATATTTCCCGGGCCAAGGAGCTCGCACTGTCGGCATATTTGGACGGGTTCGAACCCGTCGAACCGATATTGGCGACACGCAATCCGGATCTTCTGGTGCGTATCGAGAGCGGGATGATGGACTTGCGTGCAGCCATCGACGCAGATCTGCCGACCTCTGCGATAAGCGAACGGATCCGGGCCATCGAGGGTTTGCTCGTACAGGCTGAAAATGTCCTTACGCCGGAATCTGCGACGGGATGGTCAACCTTTGTGGCATCTTTCGCGATCCTCCTCCGCGAGGGTCTGGAGGCATTGCTGATCGTGATCGCCATGATCGCTTTCGTGAGGAAGGCGGGACAGGATCGGGCATTGCGATTTGTCCATGGCGGGTGGACCGGTGCGCTGGTAGCAGGCGCGTTTACTTGGCTTGCGGCGACCTATCTTCTCGACATCAGCGGTGCCGGCCGGGAATCGATCGAGGCATTCGGTTCGCTGATTGCAGCGCTGGTCCTTCTGTCGGTTGGCGTCTGGATGCACGGAAAATCACAGGCAGACAATTGGCAGCGCTATATCCGCGACAAGCTTGGCAAGGCGCTTTCGCGCGGATCGCTCTGGTTCCTGTTCGGGATCGTATTCCTTGTCGTCTATAGAGAGGTCTTCGAAACCATCCTTTTTTACGCTGCGCTGTCCGCTCAGGGAAGTACGGGCTATCTGCTGGCGGGCGCTGCCACGGCCGGTTTGCTCCTTGTCGTCATCGCCTGGCTGCTGCTGCGCTACAGCCGGACGCTGCCGATCGGAAAGTTCTTTGCCTACAGTTCGGTGCTCATCGCCCTGCTTGCGATTGTCCTGATTGGCAAAGGGATCGCGGGCTTGCAGGAAGCGGGTGTGATCGGAATTGCACCGATAGCCGGCGGTCCGCGACTAAGTATGCTTGGAGTTTATCCGACGTTCCAAGTGATTGGCGCTCAATTTGCAATGGCATCCGCACTTTTACTTGGTTTCTGGATTAATCACACCCGAGCATCAAACAATGACCGGTAACGCGATGCAGTGTGATAATATATCTTTCTATTACGGCGTTTGTGTCGACCCAGGTCGGTACATGAATAGCGCATTTGTTCGTTCTTATGCATTGAGCTGCGCGACGGCTTCGGCATTCGAAGAGAATATCGACTTGTGCCATGTGATTGGTCCTGCTAGCGGGGCCAAAGTGTCATGACCCTCCGTATGCCCCTTCTTGCCTTGAAGCCGGTTTTCGCCATGCTGATTCTCTTCGGCCTGGTGTTCAGCGTAAGCGTGGACGCGGCGGTATGCGGGCCTGAAATTGGCGAACTTACAAGTGTCAAAGCTGCAAGTAGCGAGACTGGTCAAGACTTGCCGGACAGCCCGAATGAGCAGCATGGCATCTGCGCCCACGGCCATTGCCATCATGGAGTCCAATTTGCAGGCAATGCGGATATCGGGGCCGGTGAGCGTTCATCCGGTGCACAGCATTTCTTCGAACCCGTCGGCCTGACTGCAGTCCAGCAAGCGATTTTGACGCCCCCTCCTCGAATCTGACGTCCAGTATTGCCGCCGCAATGTCGGCGCGCATTCGGCATGTCAGTAGAGGAAAAATCAATTCATGTTTGCCATTATTTGGCGAGGCGCCCTTTTTGCAGGGCTGAGCCTCGCAGTACTGCCCGGTGCGGTGCGTGCACAAGAACGCGCGGTGTTGACGCTCGACGAAGCTCTCGCGCGTGCGGGGGTGGACGAAAGCGCGCAGGTGCAATCAGACAATCCGCGTTTGATCGGGCCGCAGGCCGAAACGGACGCGGCACGCGCGCTTATCGATCAGGCACGGCTTCGGCCAAATCCTGAGCTTGCCTTTGAAGCGGAGAACATCGCAGGAAGCGGTGCCTTTTCAGGGCTGCAAGCAACCGAATATACGCTGTCTTTGAGTCAGCGCCTCGAGCTAGGCGGCAAGCGGGGCGCACGCATTCGCTCGGCCGAGGCCGAGGCGCGCGTGGCAATGCTTTCTGGAGAATTGTCGGTCGCTGAGCTGAGTCGCATGGTGCGCGAACGCTACATCGAGGCGGTCGCTTCAGCTGCGCGACTGGAACTTGCCCGCGACGTAGTCGAACGCAATCGCGAACTCGCGCGTATAGCTGGCCTGCTTGTCGAAGTTGGCCGCGAGCCGCCGCTGCGCTCGCTTCGTGCAGAAGCGGCCCTTGCTGAAGCCGAGGCGGAGTTTGAAGCCGCGCGAGCTTCAGAGATAGCGGCGCGGAGCGCGTTGGTGGCGCTCTGGGGTGAAACGTCCCCTCCCCCGGACGTGCCATCGGCGTTTCCCGGGATCGAACCTCCTGCGATGCTTCTTGCATCGCCTTCTGCTTTGCGTCTCCAAGTCGCGCGTGCCGAACGCGAGGCGGCGGACGCTGCGATCGACAGGGAGCGCTCTTTGGGTGTTCCCGATCCGGCCATCTCCGCCGGTGTCAGGCGGTTCGAGGAAAGCAGGGATCAGGCCTTCCTAGTGGGCGTCTCGATTCCCCTTCCTTTCCGCAATCGCAATCAGGGTAACATCGCCGCTGCCGAGGCCCGCTTCCGCGCGGCCTCCGCACGCGAGGCTGTCGCCCGCGCGGATTTCGAACTCGAAGTAACCCAGGCGCGCGGCCGCTTTCTCGCCGCCGAGGCTCGTGTAGAGACTCTGTCCCAAACCTCCCTGCCTCAAGCGGAAGAAGCCTTGCGCCTCGTCCGGATTGGGTATCGCAACGGCAGGTTCCCGCTGATCGAGGTTCTGGCTGCGGCCGAAGCCCGCGATGCAATCCGAGAAGCCTTGATCCAAGCCCAGGAAGATCGCGGTCGCCTGGCGGCGCAGTTGATCTGGCTTGGCGCCCAATGAGGAAAATACCCATGAACCGTAAGCGTTTGGCCGTACTGATCGGCCTGATCATTCTTGTTTTTGCGGCTGCTGTAATGCTGTGGCCGGACAACGGCGCAGAACCGCACAGCGAAGAGGAAACCGAAGAAAGCGATCTCCCGGAAGGACTGGTCCTACTCGGCGAAGAGCAGATTCGAAGCTCCGAAATCATGGTCGAGACCGTTGGTGAGGGCTCGGCGGTAGAGCTAGTGTTCCCAGCCACAATCGCCGCTAGCCCCACAGGCAGCGCGCGGATCGATGCGCGAGCGGCGGGCGTGGTGCGGAGCGTTCAAAAAACGCTGGGTGATTACGTCCGGCAGGGTGAAACCATTGCGCGTATCGAAAGTGCGGAAGCGGCAGCTTTGGCATCGCAATTGAGCGCGGCGCGCGCGCGCGTCAACGAATTGTCAGCCGCCTATGAGCGCGAACGCCGGCTTTTCGAAGCCAATGTTACGGCGCGGCAGGATCTCGAAGCGGTGCGCGCCAATCTCCAGGTCGCCCAGTCAGAACTGTCCCGCGCGCAGGCAGCGGTTGCGGCAGCGGGCGTGAGTGGCGACGGTCGGTCTTTGGCGGTTACCAGCCCTCTTGCAGGACGGGTAACGGCGGCGCCTATTGTCCTTGGTTCGTTTGTCGATGCGGGAGAGGAACTCTACCAAATCGTGAATCCTAATGCGATGCAGATCGAAGTCGCGCTCCCCTCTGCAGAAGCGAGCCGTATTCAGCCAGGCGATGAAGCCACGCTGGAACTTGCAGAAAACCGCGAGATCGGAGCGCGGGTCCGCTCCGTCACGCCATCGCTCGATCCTGAGAGCCGCAGCGCGACGGCAGTCCTTTCGCTCACGCGGTCCATCCCCGGTCTTCAACCAGGTGCCTTCCTGCAAGCGCGCATCCGGCCTTCGGGCGAGGTCGACACGGGCCGCATGTCGGTGCCCGAAAGCGCGGTGCAGTCACTCGACGGCCAGGAAGTGGTTTTCGTGCGCACGCGCCGCGGCTTCCAGACCCGTCCGGTGGTGACCGGCGCACGTTCCGCAGGCCGCGTGGTGATCGAATCCGGTCTCGAAGCGAACTGGCGGATCGCAACCGAGAATGCCTTCCTGCTCAAAGCCGAACTCGAAAAAGAGGAAGCCGAACATGGACACTGATCGCATGCAGGAAACGGAGCACTCGCACCGCCACGGCCTGATCGGCATGATCCTAGACATGGCCGTGCGTTTTCGCTGGGCCATGGTCGTTTTGACGATCGGTGTTGCCATCTATGGCGTGATGAACCTTCTTCGGCTTCCCATTGACGCCGTACCCGACATTACGAACGTTCAGGTGCAGATCAATACCGAAGCGCCCGCCCTTTCCCCCTCCCAGGTCGAAACGCAGGTAACCTATCCGGTGGAAACCGGTCTCGCCGGGATCGATGGTCTGGAAATGACCCGTTCGATTTCGCGCAACGGGTTCAGCCAGGTTACTGCAATCTTCGAAGAAGGTACTGACATCTATTTCGCGCGGCAGCAGGTCAATGAGCGCCTGACGCCGATCACCGCTTCGCTGCCCGAAGGAGCAGAACCGGTAATGGGACCTATCTCGACCGGTCTGGGCGAAGTACTCATGTATACGATCGAGTTCGAGCATCCGGGGGGCAAGGAAGCACCGAAGGGCAATGCGGTCGGTTGGCAGTCCGACGGAAGCTTCGTTACCGAACGCGGTGACAGGCTGGATAGCGATGTCGCTAAGGCTGCTTATCTGCGTACCATTCAGGACTGGGTGGTCGCTCCACTCATGCGGTCGGTCGATGGCGTCGCCGGTGTCGATTCCATCGGGGGTTTCCGAAAGCAATATCTCGTACAGCCCGATCCTGCTCGCATGACAGGCTACGGGCTTTCATTCGATGAGGTGATCGATGCGCTGGAAGCCGCCAACCTTGCCGAAGGCGCGAATTTCGTCGAGCGATCAGGAGAAGCCCTGCTGGCTCGTGTCGATGCACGGCTCGGCAGTGTCCAGGACATCGAGCAAGCAGTCATATCTACACGTGGAGGCGTTCCCATTCGCGTGGGAGATGTCGCAACGGTCAGCATTGGCGGTGATCTCAGAACCGGGGCTGCATCGCTGAATGGCGACGAGGCTGTGGTTGGTACCGTCCTCATGCGGGCAGGAGAAAACAGCCGCACTGTTTCAGCCCAGGCCGCTGAGAGGCTTGACGAAGTCCGCGCCTCCCTGCCGCAAGGTGTGGTAGCCGAAATCGTCTACAATCGTTCGTCTCTCGTCGATGCAACGATCGCGACCGTCGAGAAGAATCTCGTCGAGGGTGCGCTGCTGGTCATAGCCATCCTGTTCCTTTTGCTCGGCAACATACGGGCCGCAATTATCGCCGCTCTGGTTATCCCTTTTTCGATGCTGATGGCATCGATCGGCATGAACCGGCTCGGAGTGTCAGGCAATCTGATGAGTCTGGGCGCGCTTGACTTCGGTCTGATCGTCGATGGGGCCGTGATTATCGTCGAGAATAGTGTGGCACGTCTTGCGGCCAGACAGGAGCATGAGGGCCGGCTCCTGACACTTGGCGAACGGCTGACGGAAACGCGGCTTGCCGCGCAGGAGATGATCAAGCCGACTGTCTATGGTCAGGCGATTATCCTTCTGGTGTTCGCACCGTTGCTGACCTTCACCGGAGTCGAGGGCAAGACGTTCTCGCCGATGGCCATCACGGTCATGCTGGCGCTCGCGTCGGCATTCGTACTCTCGCTGACTTTCGTCCCGGCGATGATCGCGATCCTGCTGAACAAAAAACTGACGGAGAAGGAAGTCAAACCGATCCGGATCGCCAAGGAACGCTATGGGCCTCTTGTCCGCAAAGCCATCGCCCGCCCTTGGCCGGTGATCGGGGCCGGTGCCGGCATTTTTGCCGTTGCTGCTCTGGTGTTCAGTTTCCTTGGCAGCGAGTTTACACCGCAGCTCGACGAGCGCGATATCGCGGTGCAATCATTGCGAATCCCTTCCACATCTCTCGAGCGGTCTCTGGCGATGCAGCGGCGAGTAGAAGATCGATTGGAGGAATTTCCGCAAGTGCAGCTTGTATTCTCACGTACCGGTACTGCGGAAGTGGCCAGCGACCCGATGCCGCCCAACGCCTCCGATGCGTATGTGATCCTGAAGCCGCGCGATGAATGGCCTGACCCGGATCTTTCGAAAGATGATCTGGTGGCAGAAATGGAGAGTGCTCTGGGAGGCCTGGTTGGCAATCTCTATGAGTTCAGCCAACCAATCGAACTTCGCTTCAACGAACTGATCGCTGGCGTGCGCGGCGATGTCGCGGTCAAGATCTACGGCGACGACCTGACCGCCATGACCTCGGCAGCGAACGAGGTCGCCGGGATTTTGCGCGAGGTCGAGGGAGCTGCGGATGTTAAAGTCCAGCAGGTCACCGGTTTCCCAACGCTTGATATTGCCTTCGATCGTCCAACGATCGCTCGATATGGGCTGAAGGTCGAAGACGTCGCTCAATCCGTCGCAATTGCTTTGGGCGGGCGGCCTGCCGGGCTGGTCTTTGAAGGCGATCGAAGGTTCGAGGTCGTCGTTCGGCTTTCGGATGCGACACGCGATGATTTCGATCAGCTTGGTGCATTGCCGGTGCTGCTTCCGAACGGAGCGACCATACCGCTGCGCTCGGTCGCCGAATTCCGGGTTGTGGATGGCCTTGCCGAAGTCCGCCGTGAACAGGGACGCAGGCTGGTGATCGTTTCCTCCAATGTGCGCGAGCGCGATCTTGGCTCCTTCGTTGAGGAAGCGAGGGCGAATGTCGAGGCGCAGGTCGAATTGCCCGCTGCAGCCTTCATCGAGTGGGGCGGCCAGTACCAGAACCTTCAGGCTGCGCAGGAACGGTTGCAGATCGTTATCCCGATCGCTTTCGCGGTTATACTCCTGTTGCTCTATATGGCAGTCGGAGGCTGGGTTCCCGCTCTGGCTGTTTTCAGCGCGATCCCGCTCGCCCTCGCTGGCGGCATCTTCTCGCTGGCTCTGCGCGGAATGCCGTTTTCGGTTTCGGCGGCAGTCGGGTTCATCGCCCTCTCGGGCGTGGCGACCCTCAACGGTCTCGTGATGGTGACTGCAATACGCCAGCGTCTGGACAAGGGGATGGCGCTCGATGAGGCCATCGTGGAAGGCGGACTGGCGCGCTTGCGTCCAGTATTGATGACGGCTCTGGTCGCGTCGCTCGGGTTTGTCCCCATGGCGATCGCGACCGGCACTGGAGCGGAGGTTCAACGGCCTCTGGCAACGGTGGTCATTGGCGGTCTGATCACCGCCACTGCGCTCACCTTGTTCGTCCTTCCCGCGATCCTAAAGCTCGTCTTCGCCACCAGAAAGGATGACCGGACGTGGCGTCAACGCTGGTGGGACCGCCTGCGCCGCAACGTCACTCCCGAGGAACGGCAAGAGCTGCAAGAGGTTACGTGAATGGAGAGTATCAATGATTACTAGCCAGCTCAGAGTGACCCTTGCCGGCGCCCTGATACTTTCAAGTGTTCCAGCATCGGCGCAGGATCAGAGCACGCTTGTTCCGATCGCCGGTGTCTGGAGCCTTGGTGAAACGCGGTCTTGTGATAGCGGACCGGCCTGGGTGTTTTTCGCAGATGGCTATTATGCCGAAGTGCAGCTTCCGGACGGTGCCCCCGCCGCCGTCGGAATTTGGCGAGACGAGGGCGATGCCATCGCTTACACCCACGCGCACATGCCATTTGAAGGTCATGAACGGCCGATGCGGGTTCGTCATCTTACCATCGAAGAGCGCACCGCCGAAAAACTTACAACCCGCAACTATCGCGGTGTCACGCGCACGTTTCACCGCTGTCCAGCGAATTCGCTGAAAGTGCCGGCAGGTCAGGACGCACATTGACGCTTTCTTTACGCAATATGCGGGCTTCGCTAGTCCCTATTCGGGTTTCGCGAACCTGCAAGCTTACGGGTCTGCGGCACCGGGAGCGGTCAATTTCCAATGGGATGCAATAGGCAATGACACGAACCATCGAACTCGAAGTCTCACCGCTCCTTCCCGACATCCCCAGCGAAACCGACCATTGCATCGCTCGCTTGCAGTCTTTGCTCAACTCGCGGATCGGCGTGCACGAAGTCACGATATTGCCCGGCGAGAAAGATGCATCCGCCCGACTAGCGATATCATACGATGCCGATCGCCTGACTGTCCCCCGCATCAAGGAGTTGGCCCATGTGGCCGGAGCGGAAATCTCCGAACGCTACGGACACGTTGTCTGGCAAGCCGATGGCATCAATTCCACCCGCCGTGCCCAAACGGTCGCGGACCTGCTGGCGAGCAAACCCGGTATCCTCGAAGCAAATGCTGATGCGAGCGGGAGGTTCATCGCCGAATACGACCGTCAGCTAACCGATGAGCCTAGGATTGCGGGCGAGCTCAAGAACCTCGGCGTGTCGGTTCTGGCGGGCGATGTCGTCAGGAACGCCGAGCACTCTTCCAAAGACCATAGTCACGATGATGAAGATCATGCCGGACACAGTCATGGCGGAATCTTCGGCGCGAACACCGAACTCTATTTCTCGCTCGCCTCGGGCGCATTTCTCGCGACCGGGTTCGGGATTGAGAAACTATGGTCTGGGCATCCCGGATGGCTGCCATTCGCGTGCTATCTCGCAGCGTATTTCTTTGGCGGATTCTTTACCGTCCGAGAGGCGTGGGACAATCTGCGCCTCCGCCGGTTCGAAATCGACAGCCTCATGCTTGTCGCTGCTGCGGGCGCCGCCTTTCTTGGGGAATGGGCCGAAGGCGCGCTTCTGCTGTTCCTGTTCAGTTTCGGCCACGCGCTCGAACACTACGCGATGGGCCGCGCCAAGAGGGCGATCGAGGCGCTCGCCGAGCTCGCGCCGGAAACGGCACGAGTAAAGCGCGGAACTGACGTCGTTGAGGTTCCGGTCGAGAAGCTTGCGATTGGCGACGTGGTCATAGTGCGTCCGAATGAACGCCTTCCGGCCGATGGTTTCATCCTGGACGGCGTCAGTGCCATCAATCAGGCTCCGGTGACCGGTGAAAGCGTGCCGGTCGACAAGAGCGCGGTTTCGAATATCGCTTCTGCGCGCGCCAATCCTGACAATCTTGCGGATGACAATCGCGTCTTTGCAGGGACGATCAACGGATCGGGCGCGCTCGAAGTGGAAGTGACCCGGCGATCGAGCGATACGACGCTCGCCAAGGTCGTCCAAATGGTGAGCGAAGCCGAGGCTCAGCAATCTCCTACCCAGCGTTTCACGCAGCGCTTTGAGCGAATTTTTGTGCCCGCCGTGCTCGCTCTGGCCGGCCTGCTCCTTTTCGCCTGGGTTGTCATCGACGAGCCGTTCCGCGACAGTTTTTACCGGGCGATGGCGGTGCTTGTGGCTGCCAGCCCCTGCGCTTTGGCGATCGCCACCCCGAGCGCGGTCTTGTCCGGAGTAGCCAGAGCAGCACGCAGCGGTATTCTGGTAAAAGGCGGAGCGCCGCTCGAAGATCTTGGTGCGCTAAAGGCCATCGCGTTCGACAAGACGGGTACGCTTACAAAAGGTGAGCCCCGGATTACCGATGTTGTGGCAGCGCCCGGCGTAGCGGAACGAGAGTTGCTTGCGATTGCGTCCGCCGCCGAAAGCCTGAGCGATCATCCTCTGGCACAGGCGATCGTCAAGGATGGCCGCGAGCAGATCGGCGATGAGACACTACCCAAAGCGCGCGATCTTGAAAGCTTCACAGGCAAGGGCATCACCGCAATTGTTGGCGGGGAGCGGGTGTGGATCGGCAAGCTCGAAATGTTTGGCCAAGACGGCGTTCCTTCGCTCAGTGAGGGCCTGTCGGGAGAAATCGAGGCCATGCGCGAGCGTGGGCGGACAACAATGGGCGTTCGTTCGGAAACGCGCGATCTTGGAGCGATCGGTTTGCTCGACACGCCGCGGGCGGCAGCAAAGGCGACGCTCGAAGCGCTGCGCGGCCTCGGGATCACCCGAATGATCATGATCTCGGGCGACGATCAAAGAGTGGCCGATGCGGTTGGAAAGGATGTCGGCCTCGATGAGGCCTGGGGTAATCTCATGCCCGACGACAAGGTCGAGGCCATCCGCAAGCTTGCCGGTCAGGACAAGGTTGCGATGGTCGGAGACGGGGTTAACGATGCTCCTGCCATGGCGAATGCCACTGTCGGGATAGCAATGGGCGCTGCAGGCTCGGACGTTGCATTGGAAACAGCCGATGTCGCCCTTATGGCTGATGATCTTGCCCGGCTGCCTTTCGCCGTCGATCTGAGCCGGCAGACCCGCTCGATCATCCGGCAGAACATGATCGTCAGTCTCGGAATTGTCGCTGTGCTTATTCCGGCGACTATTTTCGGTCTCGGGATAGGCCCCGCTGTCGCGGTTCATGAAGGTTCGACATTGATCGTGGTCGCCAACGCGCTCCGGCTTCTGGCGTATAAAGAGAAGAGCGGTGCAAAGGCGATAATGGAGACGCAAGCATGAGCGGCGATGATAACTTCAATCTGGATACGTCTGACAAGCGCCGCACATTATGGATCGTCTTATGGCTTAACGTTGCGATTGCGGTCGGGTTTTTCGTCATGGGCTACTTTGGCGACTCGAATGCGCTGCTGGCCAACGGACTCGACAATTCGTCGGACGCGCTTGTCTACGCTCTCAGTCTCCTTGCGCTGAGTCGACCGCGCTCCTGGAAGCGAGGCGCAGCGCGCTTTTCTGGCGTCATGCTTTTGATCTTTGCCGGCGGAGTGATTGCTGATGCCGTCAGGCGGTTTGTTGAAGGTTCTGAGCCGGGTGGCATCCTGATGATCGCGATGGCTGCCGTCGCGGGCATAGTGAACCTCTATTGCCTTCGCCTGTTGCAAAAGATGCAGAACAAGGACGTCAACATGCGGGCCGCCACCACATTCAGCTTCAATGACTTCATTTCGAACGGCGGGATTATCATCGCTGGCGTCATCGTTATGATCACAGGCGCGAACTGGCCGGACCTTGTGGTCGGCATCGCTGTGGCTGGCATAGCTCTTTACGGCGGGATCGATATCCTGCGCGACGCGCACAGTGACAAGCACGACGAAGCGGGAACGGTTCATGGCGAAACACGGGAATGAGCCTCGTCCACGAGATATTTGTAACTGAGGATTTGTCGGCGATCCTGACCTTGGCGATGCTGGCAAGCCTCGGCCTGGGTGCTGGCGTTGTCTGGGAAGAAAAGCACGGGCCTACCCCGAACGAAAATGGGTTCGCGGCGGCCGTCCACTCTGGCGCCCTTGCCGCACTTGCGCTTGTTTTGACCGGTCCTGCAGTTGGACAAGCAAGGGGTGACTTCATAGACGCAGCCCTGCTCCCCGCTGGCGGGACTCTCTATCTTCTGGCGGTGCTGATCGGAGGCTGGGCTTCGCATCGCGACTCAGTTGGAACCCTGTCCGACGCCGTGGGAAGACGCGGGCCGAAGATGACCATTGCGCTTCAAGGCGGTATTGCGCTGGGGTTTGGTGGCATCGCTCTGGGTGCAGCAGCAGCCGTGTCTGTCTTCGCCGGTTTCGCAGCAACACTAGGGGTTGGAATCACCTTTTTCCTGGTGGGGCGAAAGACAACAGCCGGATTTCGCGACAGCGCGATGAAACGCATGGATCGTCTGGCGATCCATGTTTTTCTGTCACTCGCCTTTGTTGCCGCAGCGGTAGCCGGGTTTTGGCTTCTCCACGGCATGAGCGAAACAACCGACGCGCGGTTGGCAATTCTACTCGCAGGATACTTTCTTATCTGGTCGGTTCATTTTTTGCTGCAAATCCCGGGCAGACTGGGAGGTTTGAATTTGGCAGCACTCGCGGCCTTCATCTCCGGGCTTGCGATGTTCGGAATGATTGCAGTCGGATTTAACGCCGCGATCGGAGCAATCGATAATTCCGATGCGATCCTTCAGCATCCGGATACCGCCGGCAACGAAATCGTAAATAGCGGAGAGAAGTGATGGCGCACTCGCACGATCATACTGGCCACAGTCACGGCGAGGAAAACCTTAGCGATCGTCAGCTGATCCTCGCGGTCGCGATCAATGTCCTCCTGACCCTTGCCCAGATCGTCGGCGGCATCCTTTCGGGGTCACTGGCGCTTATCGCGGATGCATTGCACAACTTCAGCGATGCGGCCTCTCTTGGTCTTGCATGGTTTGCGCGGCGCATAGGCCGGCGGCCGGCGGACAAGCTGATGACCTTCGGCTACGCCCAGGGAGAAGTCGTCGCCGCGCTCATCAATCTGACGACCTTGCTGATCATCGGATTCTATCTGATCGTTGAGGCGATCAACCGTTTCGCCGCGCCGCAGCCGGTCGAAGGCTGGACCGTGATCTGGGTTGCCGGGATCGCACTTGTCATCGATCTCGTCACCGCATTCATTGTCTATCGCGGCGCGCATGACAGCATTAACATGAAGGCTGCCTTCCTGCATAATGTTTCGGACGCGCTGGCCTCGATCGGTGTGATCGTCGCCGGAGTGCTAATCATTCTATACGATCTCGTCGTCGCCGATCTCATCATCACTCTCATCATCGCGGCCTATGTCATCTGGCAGGGCGCGACGCTCCTACCGCGAACCGTTCGTCTGCTGATGGGAGCAGTGCCGGACGAGGTGGAATTTGATCAGATGGTTGAAAACCTGCGCGCGCTTGGCGGCGTGCAGGATATTCACCACGTCCATGTCTGGAATCTGGGAGAACATCACCGGGCGCTCGAAGCCCATCTCACTCTTGTTGATTACTCCCAAACAGCATTCGAGGGAGTCAAGCGACGCGCGCGGGCGATGCTGGAAAAGGATTTCGGCATCGCACATGCCACTTTCGAGCCCTGCCTCGCTACGGACTGCGATGATGCGCTGATCCCTGCCCACCCGGCACCCAACAACGGGAAAGACACGGCCGGTGATTAAGCTTTCGCTGGCCTGTTCCTGCCCGACCGTTCGCAGACCCTGAGCCCTCATCGCGCGCCGGTCACGGACGGTATTGCAGTCCGGAACCGATGCACCGCGAGCCGCCCTAACCCGATATGGGCATAAAAGCCTACTACTGCTATTGCGAATACGTCTCAATAGCAGTAGTAGGCTGGTAAATGTCTCGAAAGGATTCTTCACAGGTATCGCGCTACCGCCTCGCTCATAGCAATTGCACTGGCCGCCCCTGCTTACGCCAATGAAAAAGACCCGACCGATGAGCGGCAATCGCAGGACGGGATAGCAAACCCAAGCGAATCGATTATCGTGATTGGCGGTCGCATCGATGCGTATGAAGTGGCCGGTGCGGCGGACCTAATCGATGGCGAGGAACTGAGCGAATTCGAGCATGGTGACGTCAACCGTGTCCTGCGCCAGGTGCCGGGGGTCAACATTCAGGAAGAGGACAGTTTCGGGCTATTCCCGAATATTGGCTTGCGCGGCGCGCCGGTCGAACGGTCGAGCAACATCACCTTGATGGAAGATGGCGTTCTTATTGCCCCTGCCCCCTACGCCGCTCCGGCCGCGTATTACTTCCCTGCGATCGGTCGAATGGATGCAGTCGAAGTGATCAAGGGCGCGGGCTCGGTACGCTATGGTCCTCGCACGATCGGCGGGGCCATCAATTTCCGATCGACTCCGATACCGACCGAGAGCCTTGCTGGCGAAGCCTCCGGACAGCTTGGTTCTCGCGGCTATTATCAGGGTCATGGCTGGATTGGCGCTAGTGCCGACAATTTCGGGGCGATGGTAGAAAGCTATCAGCAAGGCAGTGACGGGTTCAAGACGATAGATGGGCTTCCCGGCGCTGAGACCGGTTTTCAACGTCAGGACTATCGCGCCCGCTTCGCCGTCCACACCAACCCAGATTCGCCGGTCGATGCTCGCCTCGAGTTCGCCTATGGTCGATCCGAACTTGAGGCGAACGAAACCTATTTGGGCCTCGCCGACGCGGATTTCGCGAGCGATCCGTACCGGCGCTATTCGGCCAGCCAACGCGACGTTTTCACGGGCGAGCACGATCAATATCGGCTCACCGGCACCCTCCGGTTGCCCGACGACACGCAGTTCGCGGTTACCCTATATCGCAACGATTTCACACGAAGTTGGTCGAAGCTACAGGACATCGATTTCGATGGTGATGGCAGCTTTGATGCCATCCAACCCGTTTTCGATGCTCCCTCCTCAAACGAGAGAGGCCTCGCAATCCTGCGAGGCGCAGAGTGCGCTGAAGGTGCCCTTCGCATTCGCAACAACAACCGCGTCTATCGGAGCGAAGGCGTCCAGCTTTCGTTCGAAAGACCTTTCGAGACCGGCGAGGTCAGGCACAACCTGGCTGCGTCGCTCCGGTATCACGAGGATGAAGAAGACCGGTTGCAGAATGAGGAATTCTATACGCAAACGGATGGAGATCTCGTTTTCGTCCGGCAGACGGCTCCGGGCGCTCAAGCCAATCGCGAGGCGAAGGCGAAGGCGATCGCTTTCTATCTGGAGGACCGGATCGAGATCGGCGGGCTTACTCTGACACCCGGCATTCGGTACGAAGGCATCGACCTTACCCGACTGGACTATGATCGAGCCGACCCCGCTCGTCTCGATGGACCTTCGCGCATACGTAAGACCAACATTGACGAATGGCTTCCCGCACTCGGTGCAACCTATGCACTGGGAGACGTGCTGTTGATTGCAGGCGCTTCGCGCGGTTTTTCTCCCCCCGGGCCAGGAAATCCGGAGGCGCGAGCCGAGAAAAGCTGGAACTATGAATTTGGTGGGCGTTTTCGGAATGGCGCCATTCAAGCTTCCGCGATTGCGTTTTATTCCGACTATTCCAATCTGCTCGGAAACTGCACACAATCCGTGGGGTGTAGCGTCGGGGATATTGGCGACCAGTTCAATGCTGGGGCCGTCTCCGTAAAGGGGTTGGAGCTGGCAGCTTCGACGGAGCATCAAGTGGGTAGGGAAATTTCAATTCCCTTCTCGGTGGTTTACACGCTCACCGACGCGCAATTCGAAAGCAGTTTCGAGAGTGCGTTCTTCGGTTCCGTGTCCCAGGGCGACGCACTCCCCTACATCGCTCGCCACCAATTCTATGCCGAAACGGGGCTCGCATTTGGACCGGCATCCTTGCTCGTGAGCGCCAATTACACATCGCAAGTACGCACCGAAGCAGGTAGCGGGGATATTTCGCCCGATGAGCGTATTGACGAAAGGATTGTCTTTGATCTCGCCGGCCGGTTTGCGCTGACGGAAGGTCTCTCTTTGTGTGCCAGAGTGGATAATCTGTTCGACAATGCTTATGCTGTAGCGCGTCGGCCTTCGGGTTTGAGACCGGGGGCTCCCCGGCGCTTCGTAGCAGGCGCTAGCGTGCGCTTCTGAGTATCTACGCCGGCCGATGATCGCGCAATCTTGTAGGAGGCGGGAGCGCCAGTGAGCATTTCCGCCCCACTAAATGCAGGTGAGGTCGAGACTCACGCAATCGATTGCGTCGACATTCGACGTGCCGCAGGCCACACACCCGCCAAAATATGAGGACGGCGGACACCTCCCCTCACGACAAATAGGATTATGCACATGACCCTCTCCATTGGCTCGACAGCCCCCGATTTCACAGCGGAAACGACCCAAGGCACCATCACCTTCCATGATTGGATGGGCGACAATTGGGCTATCCTGTTTTCTCATCCAAAGGCATTTACCCCGGTTTGTACGACCGAGCTGGGTTACATGGCCGGTCTCGGCGAGGAATTTGCCAAACGCGACACCAAGATTCTCGGCCTGTCGGTCGACAGCAGCCAAGACAATCGCGACTGGCTACCCGATATCGAGGCGCGGTCAGCGGCAATAAAGTCGATTACCCGGTGGTCGGCGACAGCGACCTGAAGGTGGCCAAACTCTACAATATGTTGCCCGCCGAGGAGACTGGCAGTGCGGAGCAAAGAACCGCAGCCGACAATGCTACCGTTCGCGCCGTCTATATCGTTGGCCCGGACAAAAAAATCCGTGCGATGCTACTTTATCCGATGAGCAGCGGACGCAATTTCGAAGAAGTGCTTCGATTGCTCGATTCAGTCCAGCTCACCGAAAGTAAAGGCGTGGCAACCCCGGTCAATTGGCAGAGTGGGGATGACGTCATCATTCCACCGTCTGTTTCCGATAAAGAAGCGAAAGCGCGCTTCCCGCAAGGTTTCACAACGCTGCGCCCCTATCTGCGCACGGTTAAAATCGACTGACCAGCGCAAGCGGATGTGGTGTATTTGGGCTCGAACTCAACAGGGGAACCCGCATGAAGCTAGACAAAAGCAGTCACGCAACTGCGGCTTCCGCCGCATTACGATTTGGCACCGACGAATTCGTAAGCGCATCCTGCCAGAAACTCGCGGAAATGGAGTTCGTTCAGCTCTCGGCGGGCTGGTAGCCACGGGCGGAATTCTTCGTATCGCGCGAGACGCCGAACGGTTTCGTAGCGAATATTCCGATTTCAATCAGCCATCGCGGCCAGCGCTCGGGGTGNTTCAGGCCAAGCAGGGCCATCCGGCCACCCGTCGGGAGAGCAGCNGAGGCGCGCTCGATGANCNCNGCGTANTCAGGTGGCATTTCCAGTCNAAAGGTGCTGATGACTGCGCNGGTCTCGCTCGGAAAGCGGAAGGCGGCTACGTCTGACTGCACAAATTCGACATTGCTNGCTCGCAGGCGCTTCGCTCGTCGACGGGCTTGGTCGAGCATGCCTTGCGAAAGNTCNACCAGCGTCACCTTGCCGCTTGGTCCTACNCTCTCAAGCAGAAACGCGAGGTTTGCGCCGGTGNCAGCACANAGATCGANCACATGGTCNCCGGCCTTGAGTTCAAGCCGGTNAACCAGATCGCGTCGCCANCGACCAAGACCGGCCCACCGAAACCCCGACACCAATCGGTCATAGATTCCCGCGTTCTTGTCGTAGAGNCGTTCAACCTGTTCNTTGGATAGAATTGCCATGGCGCGTGCTANCGANCCTCGTCCGAAGAGATNGTNANNANCTCCGCGAGGTCGTCCGGGTANGGCATTGGCGCGAATGCGCTCACGTTTGCGCGTCCGGTATTCCCCCAGGGGAGCCGTCCGGTGAGATTGCCAAGAGGGGCGAGCGCAAGACGCATGACCTGCCCCAGAATTTCCCGGCCATCGCGGGTTTCAACCGCATAGCCCAGCATCGCCATATGCGAGCGAAGATGCGGCCCGAAGAAGCCTTGGCCCAGAATGTGTTCCCGCTCGAGCGCGGTCCACGCCAAAGCCCGGTTACCAGACTGCCTGGCGGCACGGAAAACGCGCCGCTCAGCTTCGATAAGTTCGACAATGTCCTTCTTCGCCACAGGATTTCACCGTTCTGCTTGCATCTTCGAATCGCCTTATGCACCTTGTAGTGGCTACAAGGTCAAGCATTGCGAGAACTCCATGAAGATTGGTGCCCTGGCGCGGAAGACCGGCACGACCGCCGAAACGATCCGCTACTACGAACGTACGGGATTGCTGGAGGAACCACCACGGACCGCCGGCAACTACCGGGACTATGGCCCGACCGAATTGGCCAGATTGCGGTTTATCCGCCGCGCACGCGACCTTGGCTTCACCATGGCGGAGGTGCGCCAATTGCTTTCTTTGTCGGATGATCCATCGCAATCGTGCGAAGCCGTGGACTCTATTGCCAGCCTCCACCTACGCGAAGTGGATCGGAAGCTTGGTGACTTGCGAAAACTGCGAACCGAACTGCGCCACATGGTCGACGACTGCCAGCACGGAGCGGTTGGCGAATGCCGGATAATCGAAGTGCTTGCCGGCTAGCGGGAAGCGCGCGTTTATTCGAGCGGTGACGGGACGCAAACCATGATCATCTCGAAATTCGGGGCGTGTTCTGACATATCTCGTCGGTGCGTTCGACAACAGAACCGATCCAGTCATCGATCTCGGCTTCGACCCATACCGTGCAACGGGGACCGAGCGAACGCGACTTTGGAAAACGGCCTTCGCGCATCCGCTGATAGATTGCCGTTCGGCGCAGGCCCACGCGCGCCATGACCTCGGGAAGACGAATGAGCCGGTCTGGCGGTGGCTCGACAGGAACGGCTTCCGCGTCCGTTTCGAGACCAGTCGTCATTTCAGAGAGCGAAGCTTTGTTCATCCTGCCGCTCCAGTTGCGCGAGGTGATCCGACAGGAGACCGGCGGTGCGGTGCGCGGTCCCCTTTGCCCAGCGCGGTCTCACATCGAGCAGCCTTTCGCCCAGCGCTTGATCCAAAGCAGACGGCAACTCGCTTATGAAGGTTTCAAGAAATTCCAGCACGCCGCTATTCTGCCAATCCTTGCTACGCCGCGAGTACCCCGCGAGTGCCAGCATCAGGGAGGTGCGCGGCGCGTGTCCGCTCGCGTCAAGGATGGCCAGCGCCTCTGGCAGTGTGGCTGACCTTGTCCCGGCGAGGATGCGTCGGAGCGCGTCCTTGTTGATATTCGTCTGTGCGGCAATCGTCCGCCGGGACTTGCCACTTTCGTCCACGGCATGGTCGAGGAAAGCGGCGACTCCTCGCGATAGTTCTTCCCATTTGTCGTTTGTGTTTCGCGCCATTGTTCCTGCTTCCGGTGATCTTCAGCGAATCACCAACAGGCTAGGCGACGCGTCAAACTGTAGGAAAGGAAAAAGAACAAATAAGGAACACGTAGGAAACTGGCTCATCGTCACACGATTTGATTCGCGCAGATTCCGGTCCCTCGATCTCAGACTTCGGTATGGGTGGCGCAATGATCGGTATTCTTGGCCGCAATGTCTGCACCGGTCGCGCAAAGCCTGGTCAGATTGCCCAGAATCGACGATTTCTCTTGGTCGGAATGCCGCGTGCGGCAGTTTCCGTTTTCCTACACCCCGCCTTCCAATCGAGGAAAGAACATACAGCGAACGCATCGCTGCCAATGTTCGAAACGGAGTTCCTCGATGACCAAGGCAATCACCCTTCCCCGCCAATCCGTCAAAGGCATTCGTGCCCGCGACTATATTCTTCCGGCCGCGATTGCGCTCGCCTGCGCCGGTGCCGCCTATGCCGGTGCCGACACGACCTTTGATCCGGCGCTGCAGAAGTTCACTGACTTCCTCGAAGGTTCGGGCGGCAAGATCATCACCGTCCTCAGCCTTGCCGGCGGTTTGATCGCGCTCGCCTCGGGCCGCTTCGCCCTTGGGCAGGTCGCGGTCCCGGTCGGTGTCGGAATTGGCGTCGGCACAGGCGTGCCGATCGTCACCTCGGTCGTGACCGCAACCATTTGATCGCGGTCTAACGACGGGAGGGCGGCATGGCCGACAGATACCTCGTTCCACGGCGGCTCGACGACCCGGAGGTCATCGGCTTCTGGACCATCGACGAGTTTGCGGGGCTGCTCGTCCCGTTCGCGTGGGGCATCCTTTCGCAGCACATCATCATCGGCACCGGCCTATCGGTCATGACCTGGTTCGCCCTTCGAAAGGCGAAGGCATCAGGCGCAGGGTCGAAACTGGTCCATGCTGCCTACTGGTATCTGCCGGGGAGCTTCCTCGGGCTGAAAGCCACGCCGCCCTCCCACTGCCGCCTGCTCGCAGGCTGAGGGAGGACCCAAGTGAAACACGAATTCGCCTATGAGGAAGCGCAGCGTCACCTCAAACAGCGCAACCGCTTCGCCGCGCTGTCAGCCGTGCTGGGCCTTACCAGCCTGCTGGCGGTCGGCGCGGCGGCGACGCGCGAGGAAAGCGTCATTTTGGTGCCTGTCACGACCGAGCGCCTGACGCTCGGGAGCGGCGGTACCGATGCGCACTACCTCGAACTCGTAACCCGCGACACCGCGCTCATGCTGCTCAATCGCGCACCCGAGAGCCTCGACTACTGGATGGAACAGGTCCTCAAGGTGGCAGATCCGTCAGCGCACGGGAGCCTCAAGGCCGAGCTCGTCAAGATCGTCGACGAGCAGCGCGGTTCGGACATCAGCCAGGCCTTCGTCATCTCGCGGATGGAGGTCGACGCGCAGGCGCTCACCGCTGTCGTCACCGGCACGCTCAAGACCTTCGTCGGTGCGCAGGTGATCGCAAGCCAAGAGCGCAGCTTCGAATTCAGCTGGAACCGCCGCGGCCTCAGTCTCGGCCTCACCGGCTTCCGCCAGCTCCCAACCGAAAACGAGGAGGAGAACCCATGACACTCCTATCCCGCCCCTTCCCCGCCGCGCTGACCAGCGTTGCGCTGGCAATCGCCACGGCCGCCTACGCTTCACCGGCACATGCCGACCAGTTCGTCGAGGCCGCTGATGGCGCCGCGATCGACTGCGTGCTCGCGCGCGGCGCGCTGACCCGTATCGCCCTCATCGAGGACGGTTTCGCCAATGTCTCGAAGATGGCGAGCGGTTTTCCCTACAACGATTTCGAGGTGACCCACGAGCCGGTGCGCGGCGACATCTATGTCTCGGTGCCGCTGCAATATGCGAGCGCCAGGGTCAGCTTCTTCGCGACGAGCAGCGCGGGCTATGTCTACAAGTTCACCTGCCGCGTCGAAGGCGAGGAAGCGAGCCAGCTCTTCGTCACCAATCCCGCGCTCGCCAAATCCCAGGCGAGTGAATGGGAAGGCGCAGCAGTGACGCGCGACGAGGCCGCGATCCGGCTGATCGAAGCGATGGCCAGCGATGGGGTCCTGCCGGGCTTCCGCGCCCGTGCCGAACTTTCGCGACCACGCCACACCGACAGCCTCGAAGTGCAGCAGGTCGCGGAATACGAAGGCGCCGAACTGATCGGCCAAGCCTTTACTCTACGCAATCTTGGCTCGGCGCCCGTCGACCTTGCCGGTGAGCGCGAGGCGCCGGCCGGGGCGCTGGCCTTTGCCTATGGCCGCGACAGCCTTCAGCCTGGCGAGAGCACTCAGGCCTTCCTTGTCTTTACCAAGGGAGGGCTCGAGTAATGGCCGATCCCGACACACGCGATACGCCCGCGCCAGCGCCAAAGGACGAGACGCGCGGCGAAGCCCGGCGCAACCTCAACCGCACGGTCGCGCAGCGCCAGAAGCTGCTGCTTGCCGGGATCGGCGGCGTGGCGCTCATCGCCGGTTCGATGTTCATCTTCGGCGGCGAGGATGAAGCCGGCGCCGACGGCGTGGGCGCGACCACGATCGAGACCGGCGCGCTGGTCAATCGCAATCTCTCGCAGCGCGAATTCGTCGCCACTTACGGCAACCGCCTCGATGCGCAGGGCCGCGCGATCAAAGACCTGCAGGAAAGCCAGCTTCCCAAGGCCTCGATCGAGCAGGAGCTCGAAACGCTGCGGGGCGAGAACGCGCGGATGCTGAGCGACGGGCAAGCTGCGATCGATGCGATCTCGGCGGAGAACGCCGCCTTGCGCTCGGAACTCGAAACCGTCCGCGCCAATCCCCCGGTCACGCCAGTTGACGCAGGAGAACCGCGGACTCCGGGTTTCGCTCCCGGACCGCTCGAGCCACCCAGCGAACCCAAGGCGAGCCTGCTGAGCTTCTCATCCGAAAAGCCGGGCGCAGCCAAAGCGAAGGCAACCGAAAGCACGCCGCCGCTGCTGCTCGAGGCAAGCCGCGATTATCTCCCGCCCAACAGCTATGCACCTGCCACCGTGATCGTCGGGGTCGACGCCTCGACGGGCGTGACCAGTCAGAGCGATCCGCTGCCCGTGGTGCTGCGCATCACCGGGCCGGCGCGCTCGGTGCTGCAAGGCGACAAGCTGCTCACCACCGATCTCACCGGCTGCCTCGTCAACGGCGCGGCACGCGGCGATCTCTCGGCCGAGAAGGTTTACGTCAAGCTCGTGCGCATGACCTGCGCGCAACCGGGCGGACGCTTCGCGGTGAGCGAGGTCAAGGGGTTCATCGCCTTTGCCGGCAAGTCGGGCGTGCGCGGCAATGTCGTCAGCCGCGAAGGCAGCCTTGTCAGCCAGGCGCTGCTTGCCGGGATCGTCGGCGGGTTCGGGCGCGGCTTCTCGGCCAATGCCAACGGCATCTTTGCGCAGCCTGTCGGCAGCGACGGCAGGCGCGAGGCGCTTTCGCCGACCGACATCCTCGCAGGCGGCCTCGGCCAGGGCGCGGGCGAAGCCGCCGACACTACAGCCAAATACCTCATCGAACGCGCAGAACAGTACCAACCCGTCGTCGAGATGCCGACCGGCATCGCAGTCGAGATCGTCTTTCTCGACGGCGTCCATGTCAGGAGCACACCGCAATGAACTATTCGAACCAGCGGCCCGGCCTCAAGGCGCGCGCCGCGCACATATCGCTCGCTGCCGCCAGCGCAGCAGCCCTCCTCACAAGCGGCGTCGCGATCGTAACCGCCATGCCCGCGCAGGCCGCGATCACGCGAGATGTGGTTGAAGCGCTCAAGCTTCGTCTGCCCAGAACGCCGATCGACGCGCTCGATTGCACGACATTCGCGCCATGGTGCGAGGTCGTCTCGGGAGAGACGCTATTCTACATCGACGAAGCGGCACGCTACCTCTTCGTCGGGCGGCTCTACGACATGGAGGAGCGGCGCGACGTGACTGCCGCGCGCCTGCTCGAACTCAACCCCGACCTGCTCGCCGCCGGCGCAGCCCGCCACGCCGGCGAGGACACTGGAGGGCGCCATGACGTTGCCGAAACCCGCGACAGGCAGGTCGCGACGCATGTCGATCTTAAAGCCCTTCCCAAGGAAGGCGCGATCCTGTGGGGCAATCCCAAGGGGCTGAAGCTGGTTGTCTTCTCGGATTTCCAGTGCGGCTACTGCAAGCGGCTCACCGGCGAACTCGAAAAGGCAGGCGTTCTTGTCGAGGAACGGCCGATCTCGATCTTCGGCGCGTCGAGCCGCCGCTTGTCCGAGGCGGTGCTGTGCGCCGCCGACCCGGTCGAGGCGCTCCATGCCGCATACACCGGCAAGCACCTCGAACCGCGCGCAACCTGCAAAAAGTCAGCTGCGCTCGATGCCAACGAAGCCTTTGCACAGGCCAACGGCTTTGCCGGAACCCCGGTAATCGTCCGGGCGCGCGACGGTGCGGTGCTGCACGGCTACCGTGATGCAAAGACACTGCGCGCCTTTGCCAATGCCAAGACCGGATCGAAGCAATGAGCGGCGGTGCGACCCGTGTCGGAGCGACGGCAATTCTCGCGTTGATGATCGCCGGCTGTGCGACGCTTGGCGGCAACGTCAAGGGCGACTTTTCCTGCCGGGCACCGGAGGGAAGCTGCGCGCCGACCTCGATGATCGACGATGCCGCGACCCGCGTTTCACAGGCAGAACGGTCCGGTCATGCCTCTGCGGGAGCGCACAGGGCCGGTGATCGCGGATTGCGGATCGTTGTTGCGGGCTACCGCGACGGGGCGGGCCGCATCCACGAGGCCCGGGTTGTTCATGTCGTGCTGCCCGATCGCGCTGCCGAGCGCTGGCGCGCGCCGCGTTCGACCGGCGACGTGCTTCGCGCACTGGCGCGTCCGGCTGAAGCAGAAGTCGCCCCGCCCGCCGCCGCAGAAGCAATTCCTTTCCAGCATCCCAATCCCTCCCCCCAGCAGCCTCCCGATGTCCTGGTCATCCCCTCGCAGGATCTGACGGAGCTGCCCGGCGCCAAAGCGCCGGACCCCGGGGCACCTGGTCGTCCCCCCTCCCCCGGCCAGGTGCCCCACCCCGTTCTGCCCGAAGGAGAGCCCAAGTGAACCTCTCGCTATCCTCTGCGCGCGACGCGCTCCTTGCTGGCCTGTTCGGCGATGCGAAAAGGGGCGACCATGCGCAGCCGCGTTTCGCGCTCGACATGCTGTCGGACTGGCTTCCGTACCGAGTCTATGACGAGGGCCCGGGGCTCTACCGCAACGCGCACTCGAAGGGCTTCATTCTCGAAGTCACCCCGCTCATCGGCGCCGACGAGCGGACAGGTGAGATCCTCGGCCAGTTCTTTTCCGAGAGCCTGCCGCAAGGCGCGTGCCTCCAAGTGCTGAACTTCGCGTCCCCGCGCATCGGCGCCATCGTCGGCCCGTGGTTCGCACCGCGCTACGAGCAGGGCGGGATCTACGAAGCGATTGCGAAAGCCCGCACCAACCGGCTCTACGATCTCGTCTGGAAGTCGGGCTCGGCACACGCGCCGTTCCATGCGCGCCATGTGCGTCTGGTGCTCTCGCTCGGCGTTCCGGTGCCCGGAAGCGTCACCGATGCAGAACTCACCGAATGCCGCGACGGGATGTCGGGGATGCTGAACTCGCTCGGCCTTGCATCGAACAGGCTCGAGCCCGCAGGCCTCCTCGCATTGGTCGACGAGCTCACCTCGCCGACCACCGCGCGCGAACCCGATCTCACGCACTGGAACCGCGAGGACACGCTCGACGCGCAAGCGATCCGCCGCGACATCGAACTCGAAGTCGAGGACGACCGGCTGATCTTGCGCACCGAGCGCTTCCGCGAGACCGGGCGCTCGCGAGATGGCGTGCCGCAGGTAGGTGAATGCTATCCCGACCGCTTCGATGTGCGCCATTACGGCGTGCGCTCTACCCCTGAGCGCTGGGCACCGTGGGAATGCGCGCGGCTCATCGGCGACATGTTCACCGACAAACTGCGCTTTCCCTGCCCGGCTGCGACCATGCTGTGCCTGCATTATCCCGACCAGGAAGCCGCCTCGGCGCGCGCAGGCTACAAGTTCATGCGCACCACCAGCCTGTCGGAAACGAAGAGCGCACGTTTCCTGCCCAAACTGTCCGAGCAGTCGGCAGAATGGAAACACGTCCAGGCCGAGCTCCAGGCGGGCAAGAAGCTGGTCAAGCTGTTCTATGGTCTCACCACGATCTCGCCGCTTGGCGAAGGCGATGCGCATGAGCGCACGGTCAAGGCGATCTACAAGGCGGCCGGATGGGACCTTGCCGACGAGCGCTTCCTCCAGCTCCAGGGCCTCGTCGCGGCGTTCCCGTTGAGCCTCGCCGATGGTCTGGTCCACGACCTTGCGCGGCTCAAACGCTTTCGGACCATGCTCTCGACCACCGCGGCCCATATCGCCCCGCTGCAGGGCGAGTATCTCGGCGGCACTATCCCGCACCTGCTGCTTCTCGGCCGGCGCGGCCAGCCCTTCTTCTGGTCACCCTTCGAGAACGCGGCGGGCAACCACAACATCGCGATCTGCGGGAAGTCGGGCTCGGGCAAGTCGGTGCTGCTGCAGGAGCTGTGCGCCGCGCTGCGCGGCGCGGGCGCCAAGGTCGTGGTGATCGATGACGGACGCAGTTTCGAGCATTCGGTAAAGCTGCAGGGCGGGCGCTTCGTCGAGTTCACCCTCGCCTCGGGCTTCTCCTTGAATCCCTTCTCGATGGTCGACGATGCCCGCGCGCATGAGGACGAGGACTACCGGCTCGACTGCTTTGCGATGATCAAGGCGATCGTCAGCCAGATGGCGCGGCCAAGCGCCGCGCCCTCGGACACCGAGCGCGGCCTCATCGACCGCGCGGTGACGCAGGTCTGGGAAGCGCTCGGCAGCGGCGGCGCGATCGACGATGTCGCGCATGCCCTCCATCAAAGCGAAAACGAGGCGGGCAGGGATTTGGCGACCGCGATCGCGCCTTTCTGCCGCGGCGGCAGCTATGCCGGGTTTTTCTCCGGCAAGGCGAGTTTCGCGCTCGAAGACGATTTCAC